>JAABUL010000008.1_pt1 | contig 281065 bp, 321 predicted proteins | sample 5559151 | NCBI WGS metagenome assembly JAABUL01 (sample SAMN10711876, study PRJNA513368) | rock metagenome | isolation source: Antarctica rocks | place: Antarctica: Victoria Land, Pudding Butte sud
TCCTCCCCTCCCCAACAACTCCATCTCAATACCCGCGCTATCAAGTCCTTCAGATCAAAGAACTAAACGCCATGTCCCAAAAGCGCTCCTACGCCGCCTTCCAGTCTCAACAATCTCAAATCCCCTCGGGTCCACCCTCGCACGCCCCCTTCGCCCTCCACGGCACCCCCCTCCCGGCCTACAACGCCGAGTCCCGCGACGATGGCTCCTACGTCCCCATCTGGAAACAAGAAGTCACCGACGAGCGCGGCCGGAAACGCCTCCACGGCGCTTTTACCGGAGGCTTTAGTGCGGGATACTTCAATTCTGTGGGGTCGAAGGAGGGGTGGACGCCGGCTACGTTCGTGAGCTCGAGACGCGATAAAGCGAAGCAGAGGAAGGATGGAGGGGCAGCGCAGAGGGTGGAGGATTTCATGGATGAGGAGGATCTTGCTGAGCGAGCGGAGGGACAGCGGATTGAGACCAAGGGTGGGTTTGCCGGGCTGGGGGGAGTTGGAGATGAAAATGGTGGAGCAGAGGGAGGGATGTTTGCGGATCTGTTCCGGGCGACGGGGGAGACGATGGGGGTGAAGTTGTTGCAGCGGATGGGGTGGCGGGTTGGGCAGGGTATTGGGCCGAAGGTGAGACGGAAGGCGAAGGGGGATGAGAAGGGGGAGGTGCATTTGTTTGCGCCGGAGAATTCGAGGACGGTTGGGTTGCGGAAGAAGGTAGATCGGAAGGGGTTGGGTTTTGCTGGGGAGGAGAAGCTGGAAGGTGGTGGTGAGGGGCAGAAGGAAGACGACGAGGATGTGGACAGCGATCGTGATGCGAGGATGATGCCGTCGAATCGCTCAAAGGTGCTTGTTAAGCCGAAGCAGAAGATCAAGAAGACTGGAATTGGCATTGGGGTGCTCAACGACACTGGCTCTGATGATGAAGACGCCTACGATATGGGACCCAGGATCAGCTATAGCCGTATCATCGGTGGCGACAAGAAGAAGAAGAAGAAAGGTCTCCTCACTACCAACGCCAACCCAACAGTGCAACAGAAAGCTGTCTTCACACCCTCGAAGAATCTCGCTCAACGCACGAGTACCCTCGCCGGCTTCCGCAAATGCCATGACGGCCGTCTACCACTCGACGGTTTCGTGCTCACAACCGCACCTCTCGCTCTGCTTCAAGAGAACAAGCACCCTCCACCACCTGTCCCGGAAGGCTGGAAACCATCTCGTGTCTCCCAGCCCACCACAGCCACCGACCCTTCAACCACTCATAATCCCACCGACACCCCATCTCTCAACCCAACCACCCGCGCCGCTATCCTCGGCGAGCAACCCCTCCCAGGCAAATCCATCTTCTCCTTCCTCACTCCCGCCGCCCGCGACCACCTCGCCTCCGCCTCCAACCGCTCAGACCTCCCACCCGCGCTCAGCGAGAAAGCACCCGCAGGCTTCGAATCAAGCGAAGCACGCAATCCCTGGGACCTCATCCCAGACCTCGACTCCCGAACCGCCGAATCCGCCCTCCAACGTCTCAACGCCCCCACCACCAATACCTCCTCCATCCCATACGCGGAAGACGAAGCAAAACAATCCCGCTACCGCGCCTTCCTTTCCCTACGCGCTGGCCTCTCCACCGATCTCCCTCCCCGGCCTGCAGGTCTACGCACCGATGACTGGGCGCGCGAGCTCGCGGAGTTCAAACGCGCGGCTGATGTCTTCGGGCCGATGTCCAACGTCATGGGCGCGCGCTTCACCACCAGCGCAGCGAAGACTTTCGAGGGCGGTCCAGCAGAAACGAAGATGGAGAAACCGGAGGATCCAGCGGAAAAGGCTGCGAAGATGGGGATGTTCGGCCCGTTGACGAGGAGTACGCTGCCGTTTTATCCGACGAGATTGTTGTGTAAGCGGTTTAATGTCAAAGTTCCCGCCTCCGTCGCTGGAGGTGCCGATAAAGATGCCAGTGGGGAGGGCAAGAGGGGCGAGGGTTCTGGTATGCCAGGCCTAGACAAGATGATGAGGGAAGGCGGGTATAAGCCGAGTGGATTCGTGTCTGGAGGTTTGGAGGGAGGGAATATGCCGACGGAGACGTTGGTGACGAGGGACAAGGAGAAAGAGAAGGTGGTTGATGTGGAGAAGAATGATGCACTGGAAGGGCAGAGGGCTGGGGAGGCGGTTTTCAAGGCGATTTTTGGGAGTGAGGATGAGGATGAGGATGGTTGAGGGGTTTGAGACAGGGAATGAACACTTTGGAATCGAGGTGACTGGACATGCTACATATAGACAGAGCGCTGCGGTATTAAAGGCTCACGCGACACGCTCTACTATTGCTATATTACTCAGGTCTCTTCCAACTTCAGGTGCGCCCGCAAGCGTGCTATGAGTTCTCATCCAAAACCGCCAGCTCAGGACCAGCCGTCCATAAGCGTTTCACTCAAAGTTGGGTTGGTGTAAGTGCTCTTGTCCGGTCACCGAACACACTTGCTGCGAGATCGGTCGCATAGGATTTGCGTTCGGAGAAGTGCCGCCTCAAGAATTGTTGATCGTGAGCATCCTTACTCCACCGACACATCGATGCTCGATGCTGATATTGGTGTGTTCTTCGCCAGCGGAGGCAGTTATCCTCAAGGACATGGTGTCGGCAGCTTCACTATTTCGCTCTTAATTCAGGCTTCAATCTTCCCAGACATCCTTAATCGCCTTCTCCTTCTCCGCCTTCTTACGATCTTCTTCAGCTTTCGCAGCATCCCGCTTCTTCTTCTCCTGCACCTTCATCGCCTGATCGTACTCCCGCTGCTCTTTCGTCCGCCTCGGGGCCTTCTGTCCAATCCCCGCAGCGATCAGACGAGACGCTACCGCGGTGGATTTCTCGGGACGTTTCTCCTCGCACGCACTCGCGTTCTTCCGGCTGGCCTTGTATAAGCTGTACGAGTCTTCGTCGTTGGCGCCATCGAATCCATAGGGCGGGAAAGTTTGGTAAGGCGAGTTGGTACTGGCGTAAGATGGAGCGAAGGAGGGCGAGGAGGGAGTTGGTGGAGGCGGAGCTGGAGCGTCGTAGGATGTGCTCGGGTTGATGGTAGCGGAAGCGGGAGGAGTGTCCTCGGTCTCGGTGTCAGAGCTTGAGGCGTCGGCTTCGTCTTCCCATGAGTCGGCTGGTGCGGTCTTCTTGACGGCAGTAGGCTTGGAGTTGGTCGAGATTTGGAGCTTGCCGAGGGAGGTCTGGAGGGCTTGGGCGGATGTCTGTGCCATGGTGTCGCAAAACCAGTATGACTTACGTTGAATTAGTTGTTATATCAACAATAAGGTACCATGGGAAAAGAGGTGGATGGTGGAGTATGCGATCGTCAAGAAAACGCCCCCGCACACCCCGCAAAAGCCCAAGTCCGCCAAGCTTTGGCGATCGATCTGGAGCAGTCGCGATGAGGCATCGATCTGGACGATCTGTACGTCAGTCTTTGTATCACCGAGATCTCACCAGACTCAACATCAGGCCAAACCGATGTTGCGTAGAATGGGTGGCATTATTTTACTGATCGTGAACACCCAGCCAGCTCAGGAACAGGCCTAGCGCCGGCGACTGGGAATAAGATTCGGCTATGTCCCCATAGCAAACATCCTTTAATTATTGCCGAGGGCGCGAGGAGAGTTCATGGTCCGTCATCGCTCCTCTTCACCAAAACAAATAGGCAATACACGCCGGTAGGGCTACTCTCCTCCTCTCATGCCATTTATCTTTCCTTTGTAACTACTTCCACATCTTATGAGGCGAGATGGCTAGTATGCGCGGCGGTCAAGCCGTCCGACAATCACATATCAAGCTACAGCAACTGTCGAGACACTCCAGACGGCAGTTTTCTAGCTCTCCCACCTCTCGCGGATATCAGGATACCGTACAGAATCTACGCATCGGCAAGCACACTCGTGTGATCTACCAAGGCTTTACTGGACGAGTAGCTACCAGCAACGCTAGAGACAGCATTGCGTATGGCACCAACATCGTTGGAGGTGTCACACCAGGCAAGGAGGGAGAACACCTTGGACTGCCTCTTCTACCCGATCTAAGGAAAGCCAAGGAACAGCTTAAGCCCGATGCTACTGCTGTATTCGTAGCGGCACCGCAATGTGGCAAGGCGATCGAGGATGCCATTGAGGCAGAGATCCCACTCATTGTAGCCGTGGCAGAGCATATACCCTTACACGATATCATGAGAGTAGGTTTGAGATTGAGGCCTGGGAGAAGATACATCGAAGTTGACGTGTAAAACTGTAGGTAACCAGCATCCTCAAAACACAATCCAAGTCCAGGCTTGTAGGAGCCAATGCACCAGGCATAATAGCACCAATCGGCTTCTGCAGGATAGGATTCCAACCTCTACCCACCTTCGCTCCAGGTCATATTGGCATTGTAGCGAAGTCAGGCACACTGTCATACGAGGCGGTAGCTTCGGTCACCCGAGCAGGATTGGGGCAGAGCCTGTGTATAGGCATGGGCGGCGACATCATCGCAGGGACAAACATCGTGGACGGCCTGAAGGTGTTTGAGCAGGACCCAGAGACTGAAGGCATGATCATTGTTGGCGAAGTTGGTGGACGGGCAGAGGAAGATGCAGCAGAGTGGATCAAGGACTACTTCAGACGAACAAGCAAGCCCAAACCGATCGCGGCGTTGGTGGGTGGTATATATGCTCCAGGAGGTCGAATCATGGGCCATGCCGGTGCCTGGGCGGCGAGAGGCGAGCATACTGCGGCGGAGAAGTACAAGATCCTGCAAGATGCCGGAGCTACGATGGTCGACCATCCTGAGAAGTTTGGTGGTGTCATGAAGACACTCCTCTCGCAATCTGGACGCGATGTCAGCAAGATTACAGGTAACCCAGCAGACCAGAAACGCGGCTACCACACTGCAAAGCGGCGGGGCCCCATGGTCCACTCTACTCGCCCTTCAACATTATTTCAGCGACAACAGCAGTCGCGCAAGCTCCATCTTCGTGCCGAACAAGCACCACAAGTCCTCAAGCCTTACCTCGAAAACCTCGAAGGCGTCACATTGACCCAGGATGCTGCACCACCAGACGCCTTCTACGTCGGCCTAACAGTCGACCGCACAGAACGCCAACCCTGCATCCGCACTTCCTCAACAACAGACGTCAAAACCTTCCGCGAAACAGCAAAGCGCTTCCCCTTCGATCAACGCTCCCCACCCTCTGACTCCCTCATCGCCTCTTCAATCTCCCACATCAACGCCCCCTCATCGTCAACCAAACCCCTGACCGCCCTCATCAGCGCCCTCGCCAAAATGTACACCGAAAAAGAAGCCGTAACAATCTCCTCCAGCGTCTCCATCTCCAGCACCGGCCAGCTCCAACTGCACACCCCAAGCATGGTCCTCCAATTCGACGACTCCGCCTATCGCTCCAACGCCCGCCACGAAGACATCCACTCCCTCCGCCAAAAATCCAAAGAACAACCAGAAGAAGTCGAAGCCGAAACATCCGGCATCGTCTTCATAAAACTCACCAACCCGGAAGCAAACATCGGCACCCTAGTAAACGGCGCCGGGCTGGCGATGAACACCATCGATGCTTTGCGGAACCACGGCGGGCACGCGACCAACTTCCTCGACACTGGCGGGAAGGCCACCAGCGAGACTGTGAAGAAGAGCTTCGAGCTGATACTAAAGGATGAGCGGGTGAAGGTGATTTTTGTGAACATCTTCGGTGGGCTGACGGATGGGGGTATGATTGCGGAGGGGATTCTGCTGGCTTTTCGGGAGGTGGAGATGAGGGGGGTGCCGGTTGTGGTGAGGATTCGGGGGACGAATGAGGAGGTGGGGCAGAGGACGATTGCGGAGAGTGGGTTGGATTTGGAGGCTTTTGATGGGTTTGAGGAGGCGGCGAAGAGGGTTGTGGAGATTGCTGGGGGTGGGAAGTGAGGTGGCTGTATGTGAGTGTGGCCGAGATTTGTAGTTAAAGTTGAGATATGCTTGTTGGTTTAGCAGGCGGCGAGGAGGGTGGTGGAGATTGCGAGGGGTGAAGTGAGGTGATGTAGATGGGAGGGTGGCTGAAGTTGTTAGGTGATGGTGGGAAGTGTGGACATATGCTCGTTGGTTTAGCAGGAGGCTTGATTTTTGGATGAGTAGAAGCAGCAACTTGTGAATAGCCATGTCCATATGACGCCGAACTCACGCATGCTCCGTGAAGATCCATAGCGCCATAACGCGCTGGCAAACCATGTATTGCTTCCATATCCTCGCTCCACCTCTCCGTTCATCCGAAGTCATGTCTCATCTTGAAGTCGTGATAAAAGGTTTCCTCCCTCGCTCCTCCTGCCCATCGAAATCACTCATGCAACGTTGATTACAACTCGGTCGTTGGGTGGGAAGTCCTAGCAAGACCCACCGATCTGCTCCTGATGCACCTCAAGCACATCTCCATCGTTCATATCGAGCTTCACCTCACACATTAGCACATGCACATCTTCTGGAAGTGACTCACTAAACTCACCGTTTCAGGCGTATCCGGCGGGTTCACCCTCTGTCCGTCAAACAAGAAGCGGCACTGCTGCGGCGCCTTGCCCTGGCGCTCACAGAAAGCGTCCATGAGCTTCTTCAACTGGGTCGTACGCTTGATCTTGAAGAAGACCTCGTTGTTGTTGTCGGTGACCTTGATGTTCAGGTGCTCGCTCTGCTGGGGTTCTTGCTCGGTGCGGTCTTCGCCTCCTGGGCTTGGGGAGCCATTTGGTGAGGCCATGGAGTGGGGTTCGAGGGTGTGTGGGTGGACTTTGTGTGGGAAGAGGTTGTGAAAAGGATTGAAGTTGTTTCCAAGCAGCGGGAACGCGTTTTATAGCTGGCCAGCTGACTAAGTTGGCGCGTGACTCCTTGTGAAAGTGAGAGTGTGGACGTGAAGTCGCAGGTGGCGCTGTGAAGTAGCCGTTAGTGAAAGTGAAAGAGATTCCGGTGATGTTGGTGCTTGTGCTTGTGTCGCAGCGCCGGTGAGAGTGTCATGGTGATCGCTGAAAGGATGCACAATGCATGTTGTACCTACCTGTGGGCTGTCTGCTGAGAGTGGCAATCGGACCGTGGTGTGGTATGGAAACTGGACGTGGAACTGCATCGAAGGTGTTTTTGGAGTAGCTGGTGCCTGAGGCTCTTCACCATCGCGCCTGCCCGTTCTGACGTGCAGGAAACCTTATTATTTCGGGACGGCAGTAAGACCATCGTACGTTTTGTACCAACGATAAATTACTAAAAGACGACACCTACGACCAATTCCTGTCTCGCACACCCCCCGGAAGACATCCAATGTCGTTTGATCCCGTGGCAAGATAGCGACGGTTATGCTCCAGCCTCTGCAATCGAGCAAGAATGTGCCATTAAAGGATAGTTGAAATGAGCCGTCAAAACATCAATAATCCAGAGTTGTTCTTCCAGCATGCTGTGGTACCTCCTCTACCCCCTTCGAGGCACGACTCAACCTCCTCGTCTGTCAGCGAACCATCCCATTCGTCGAGGATTCTACCGCCATGGCAGGACAACTGCGCAACACTGGCTGGTGGCCATGCTGGTCTCGATCGCCGTTGCCATGGGATTCTCCTATCCGACCATCCTGCTCGCCGAGAACCCAACTGCCGGCTTCGCCAGGTTCCCGCATCATGTCTGGACCACCGCAAAGCCACTTGACGGCGATCCCAGTCGAGCAGAAGTTGAGATGCGGCAGGTATGGGTCCATGGGAGCCACATGAAAGCGCTGGAAAAGGATGTTCTGATCAATGCGCTTGATATCCAGCAGACTTTGGTTGGCGGCGAGCCACTGACGTCTATAGTGCCATCGCTGAACGACAAGCTGCGCTCCAGTACGCTGGACTGGGGCTTTCACTCTCCATTGATGTACTGGAACAACTCCCACGAGATGATTGAGAACGACATTGACGTCCTGAAGACCATCAACGAAAAAGCTCGATCTACTTCTTCCTCGCTGAATGTTGCCCTACGGCCGGCCTCTGTGTTCGCCGGCAAGAAGTTTCAGCAGTCGAAGCTGGTCGCCGCCGATGCCCTCGTTATCACATTGATGAACAAAGTCCAGGATGGAATTGGTGCACAGTGGCGCAACAGGATGACATCCTTATCTACGAGCTGCAAAGGCTGCACGCTTTTTCCACCGGACGGACACGTCACGCGCAACCGAGTGTACGAGTTCAGTATCGTTCCATTAAGTCCTAAAGAGAACTTTGCGCTCTCGATCGCCTACTGCTTTATGGCTCTCTATGTTCTGCTGAGCCTGCGACGACTCAAAGCCTTCCACAGTCGCTTTGGTCTGGTAGTCACAGCTATTACCCAGATGACATTCTCGATCCTTGCGAGCTTCACCATCTGCGGAATGCTGAACATCAATCTGTCGATGGTACCTCAGAATGCATATCCATTTGTGGTTCTGGTACTGGGTATCGAGAACATGTTCCGGATCATCAATGCGGTGGAAACCTATTCGCCTACAATGGCTACAGAGCTTCGGATCGCAAACGCACTCGGAGATGTTGGGCCAGTCTCTGTGGCGACGGCGGCCCAAAACTTGGCCATACTTTCACTACTCTCGAGATTGGTCTCTCCAGGTGTTGCGGCGTTCTGCGTCTTTGCCTGCATCGCAGCCATCTTCGATGCGTTCTTCTTGCTCACCTTCTTCGTAGCTGTACTCAACGTCGATATCCGGCGATTCGAGCTGCAAGACGCGCTGGCAAGAGCGAATCAATCACGGCAGAGGCGCAAGCCATCTCCTGCTTACCAGCATACCTGGTTCGATGCACTGGTCCGTGGACGCCTTCCATTCAGCACGCGCATGGCCGGGACCGCTGTGACCACAGCCTTCGTCCTTGTACTCAATCGTCATTTCTTCGAACCAAAGGACAGACCCACAAGTCTGCGGCATCTGCTCCAGCTCATCAAGAACGGTCCGCCGATGCTAGACGAATTCGATACGTTTGCGCCACCTCCAATGAACGCTTCTCTTACGCCTGGGCAATGGATGCGGATGCAAGACTTTGACACCGCAAAGGAGGTTATGAGACTTGCAAAGCCTGGCGCTGACAGCTTCGTAGTACGCGTGTTCGCGCCACTCGTGGTCGTTCTGCGCAACGCCGACAGGACAGACATGGATGAGGAAGAAGCCTGGAGCACAGCACTCCATAGCTTTGCAGTCCATCACTTCTATCCTGTTGCGGTCGTGGTAGTCTTCGGGGTCGCCTTCGTGGCGGTGCTGATGAACTTCTTGTTGTACACTGAGCATGAGGACGAACCGAGCATCGACGGCGACGAGGAGCAGGATGCGGTCAAAGTCGCCACGATCGCCCTGCCTCACAAGCTCGATATTGTCAAGATGTTCACGTCCCAGAGAGGAAGCCTTGTAACCGCCGCGCTAGACCGAACGATCTCGATCACAACACTAGATGCCTCGCACCGAGCGCAGCGTATCGTGAGCCTCTCCACGAAAACTCTTCCCACCATGCACTGGCCTATTCACACGATGGCAATTGACGACAGCTGCGAGTGGATTGCTTGCCATTGCGCGGACGATCAGATCATGATATACTGCTGCGCTCAAGAGGCTTTCATTGATTCCCCGATCACCTATCCGGACGATAATCCATCAGTCCTTTTCAGGTTCGTCCGCTTGCCCAGCCCAGAGGGTAGTCAACTGCATTTCATGGTCTTGACTTCCGGCGGAAGGCTGGCGACCGTGAACATCGACACAAAGTTATCCACCGTCAAACGCCTCGAGTCATCATCGCTGCTCGGCGCAGCTGTCCAGGAGATGTCAAGTCAAGGCAGGCGACTTGTGGTGTTTACCGACCAGGCATCGATTATGGCATACTCGTGGACAAGCGGCGAGTGGGTGCAAAGTGTCTCCCAGACGCTGCCAGTGAGGACATTATACGGACGTATGACTGGTGCAGTCCGCCTCGAGCACACAACTGAGCTTGGCCCTGATATATGCGCCGTCATCACGTCGCGTGAAGTCCTGTTCGTGGATGCTCAGTCATTTGCAACTTTCAGCCGAGTCCACGCAGAAGAGCACGATGGGACGATCAATGGCATCATGCTTGGTCAGACTACGCAGTGCGCGTCTTGCGGGTCGTCAGCTGTACGGTCCATTGCGTTGGTTAGCGAGGGCGCCAGCGAAGAAGAATGCACTGTTAGTACGTTGGCATGCAAAGACGCCGTACTCTGTCTGAAGACCGGCGATGCAGCCTGCCACTCATTCGAGCGAGCACAAAGGACAAAACAGAAGATTGAGAATGCGGGTGCCTGGAGTATCGTCAACTCGCAAGCTGTGCTTGGCCTTCGCAAGCCTGGCCACCAACTCATCAACGGCATCGCGTCCTCCGACTGCTCGACAGTCCGCAGTCGAAGGACCATGCGGTCGAAACTACAGCCAGACGAAGGAGACGCGTGGGAGGCGTTCAAACTTTCCGTCGATGGCGAGCTAGAAACGGTGCAGGTCTCTGCGAACGACAACCTGAGCTCCGAGCAAGGGAATGCTCTGTATGTCAGCAATGCTGGACCTGCTCTGGCGGTGGACGGCCAGACCATTGCAGTCGCTTTTGGCAACACTGTCAAGATCGTGACAACTACACGTCGTGGATCGAAGGTGCGGCGAGCCACAGGTAGGACGTTCGAGAGACCGCTGCCTGAGGCTTTGGTGGACCCAGGAGGGCCACCGATCCTGCGACAGCCATCGTAAGCAACGCGGCCCTTCTTTAACCTCTTCTCTGGAATCTCTTGGCATAGATCACTTAGGGTTCGTGTTGTACTAGCACAAGGCAACAGTCAGGAATACTGTTCTCGAAAGTGTTGAGGCCGATGATGATGGCGAAGAGTCCACGAGCAGCTGTATTTTTAGCTTGCATACGGAGCGCTACTGTTGTGGATTATTAACGGTCGGATGCCGGCGTCTTGGGGACACAAACTCGAGTCGGGACGAGTGGCTTCTCGTCTCCTCAACGGCCATCACGGACCCACGTTTACGAAACCCATTCGATCACCAATTCGACATAATGATGAAGTCCTTGCCGATGTGATGTTGCTAGCCCCAAGTTCCAGCTTGAGCTCTGGAAGTAAGTTCTGCTTATGCGTGGCAGTCGTCCAAAGTCTGGTTGCCCTTTCGGGCCAGCCAGAGCTTCGTACAACCGAAGTCGCAGCAGAAAAGGTGACACAGACGAAAACCACGAATACAGCCCTGGAATCCACATCCACGCGCGAAGGCACAACCGAAACCGCGGAACAGCGCCCCTATTGGTTCTAACAGGGATTCCTGGAGCACAGAGCCGTCCGCCACCAGGCTTGGATCCGTATTTGCTGCGAAAAGTGTCGCAGAGACGCGTAACACTAGCTCGCCAAGGGAAGCTTCCACGCATAAGCCGGGGGCCATCAATAGTGAAGGCGGCTGTAAGATATATTTATGTATACGACTGCCTGCGTTTCTCTTTTTGCTTGACGAGTACTTTCGTTTTGACCATTGAAGACTACAGCGTTTCTTACCAGTCAAGCGTTTGATCATCGATACCGCATTTCCTTCGACTACACAAGAACAACTTCCAACCACATCTCATCACAATGCAGTACAAGTTCATTGCAGTTTCTGCCCTGGTGGTCGCTGCTTCAGCACAGCAAAGTCATAGCAGCTCGACCAGCTTCACCACCGACTCCGCCAGCGCCAGCAGCGTAGCTGCCCCTTCCAGCAGCCCTGCCCCCTCTAGCACCGGTGTCAACACGTAAGTTGCCACGACCTCCTCTCGCTCCTCTGAGACCTTCCGCTCACAACATCCTAGAGCTTCCGTGCTCGCAATCCTAGCCACCGCCGTCCCCACCTCCCTCGCCGGCCTCTACCTCACGAACTCCGAAAGCGCCCTGAACCTCGTCACATCCCAGCTCAGCGCCGGCTCGACACCAGCGTGGTTTGTCTCCCTCCCATCGCCAGTCCAGACCTACCTCCTCGGTGGCGCTGTCAGCAGTGCTGTCAGCAACGGCACAATTGTTCCTGGCAGCGGTAGCAGCAACGGAACTGCTGGCTCGAACGGAACTGTCATTGGTGGCACTACACGCACAACAGGTGGAAGGACAACCGTTGTTGGTGGAACGACAAGGACTCCAGGTGGTCACCAGACACGCACGACTGGCGGCAGCGGCTCTCAGACGACCGGGGGCTCGGGCTCGGGCTCGGGCTCGGGCTCTGGTTCCAGCTCATCCTCTTCGTCCAGCGGTGGTGCCTCGATACCTACTGCTATTGTCGGTGCGGGTCTTGCTGGTATCGTTGGTGTTGTCGGTCTCTTCGCCCTATAGAGCTCGGACTCTGAAGAAGTGAATGGATAGAGGGTCGAGTCCCTGAGCGTTGGTGGATGGATACCTGGGAAGTGAGGATGGTCGTAATGATTCATGTACAGTGTTGGACAATTGAGTTATCACTCATCATATAATGATGGTGTACGCAACAATGAGATTCTTGTAAACTTACAGTCTTGTCGCACGCAGGCTTCCTGATCGTTGTTGTACTTGTAACGCTTGAGGGCAGTACGCCTCCACGCGTACGCGACTCGCAATTCGCACAGGTTGAGGTAACAATTGCTTCTGCGTCGTCGCTGCTTGTCTCGTGTGTCTTCCGTACTCTGTAAAGATGGAAGCAAGACCAACATTAAAATCAAAGCAACTGTCGAGGACCCCTCCTTCGTAGCAGCCCAGCAGATGCGGCTCAACACTTGCATCTGATCGTCGCGTGCCCACATGCACGTACGTCACGATGTCTGCCATTGCAACCGTTTGTGCATATAACCGTCTGTACAGTAATGGTCCATTCGTCGAACATGCAGAAATAAGACTTCTCCATCAAATCCCCAACCAGCAGTCTCTCCATCATTCTGACGTTGTTCCCGTACCATCACTGTTCCATCCCTTCAAGCTCTGTATCTAAGTTCTTCTTGCATTGAGTATTTGTATAAGTCCCTAATCCTCCTCAACAATGACCTCAAAAGCACTCTCATCAGCGATCAATCGAGTCGGACAAATCACTCAGCAACTATCATCACAAGCACCGATCAAGCAACAACTCAGGATGGCTTCTACCGCGAACACAGTGCATAAGCTCAATACTGGTATGTTCTTCTACCACTCATGACCAACAGAGCGTAGCTAATTCAATGCTCTCCCAGGTGCCTCGATGCCAGCAGTAGGATTTGGTACATGGCAGGACAAGGATGCACAGGTAGATGCCGTCAACACTGCCCTCCGAGCCGGCTACAGGCACATCGACACTGCCCACATCTACGGTACAGAGCCAATGGTCGCAGCTGGCATCAAGAAGTCGGGCGTACCACGAGACCAGATCTTTATCACCACAAAGCTCTGGAACAACGCACACGACCCGAAGTCTGTTGAGCCAGCACTAGATGCTTCGTTGAAGGATTTGGGTGTGGACCATGTGGACCTGTACCTCATGCACTGGCCGAGCCCGTTCAAAAATGGAGATGCCTTGATGCCGAAGGACGGCGATGGGAAGATCGTTCCAGGAAAGGCGGATTATGTCGATACATACAAGGCCATGGAGGAGTGCCAGAAGAAAGGCAAGACGAAGGCGATTGGTGTGAGCAACTTCTCGCAGGCGGAGATGGAGAGGTTGGTGAAGGAGTCGAGTATTGTGCCGGCGGTGCATCAGTACGGTATGTTGAGGCTCGTCATATTGTCAATGGAGTGGAAGGCTGATTGCTTTTCAGAGAACCACCCATGGCTCCAGCAGTCGAAGTTCGCGCAGTGGCATAAGGAGAAGGGCATCCATATCATGCAGTACTCGCCGTTTGGCAACCAGAACCCGATATACTCGAAGGATGAAGACCTAGGCAAGCTCATCGAGGATCCCACTCTGGCTGAGATTGGAAAGAAGTACAACAAGAGCGGTGCTCAAGTCGCGCTGGCCTGGGGTATCGCACATGGGTAAGTCACTGCACCACTCGATTCTCCAGCTCATCAGCTAATTTTTGGCCGTGTCCAGACGATGCGTGCTTCCCAAGAGCAAGACCGAGAACCGCATCAAGCAAAACTTGGAAGGCGACTTCAAGCTTGAGGCCGAAGACGTGAAGAAGATCGATAGCCTCGACAAGAAGTTTCGCTTCAACGATCCGAGTGGCAATTTCCAGTGGAACTTCTATGCCGACCTCGATGGCAAGACGAACTGAAGGAAGAAGGAGGAGCTGTACGATAGAAGTGTATAATGTATTAGCGCGCGACAATCACGTGCTAGAGTCCACATTGAACATGCCTTCTTATAGAAGCGACATTGCAAACATACAGCACAAGAGGCGGTGTGCCATTGGACCAACACCGACCACTCTCTCACTAAGAGAAGTTGAATTGGCTCGCTTGGTTATATATCATGATCTTCACAGGGTATGCAAGCCTCTCGACAACCTCCACAGCGATCGGTGGAGTAGGAGCCAAAGCGCCTAGAATTCGGATGAGGCTAGCTGGTCGAGGGTGCAGGTACGAGCGTGAGTTTGCACCCCTTTTTACCGCCCGTGTTGTTAGTAAGGTAGGTAGTGGCGCGAGACGTACCAATGGTTGGATGCCATCAATTCAACAGACCGAAAGCGAGTACGTACGAGCAGTCTCGTAGATGTAGGGCATCGTAGGGAGTGATAGGACGTGGGAAGTGGTAGAAGCGACATTTGGCGCATTCCTCGGTCGACGAATCTGGATCGGATGCGTGCCGATCACCGCGACTTCACCTGCGTTGGACTAGCGGGCCTCTCCCTTTCACCATTTGGTCTTTTGGAGGAGTCGCATTTCCGGTGCTTTGCTCCTAGCAGAGGATGGCGTGTGTCGCTTGGTGAGCGACAGAGAACGCCATGGCCGAGCATGCTTTGCACTCCCAGCGCTCGTCCCTCGCGGACATCGACTACTACAACGACACTCACTCCGTCTCTGCCTACTCCGACGACGCCTCGTCGCGGTACCCCAGCGCCTTGCATAGCAGGTCACCGTCAACCCAGGATCCGGGCCAGCAGCAGCAGTATCAGCAGTCTGTACGCAAGCAGCCATCTCTTGCGCAGATATCCGTCCCGTCCTTCTCTGCCTTCCGGTCACAGGCCTCCAGTATACCTATATCCTCGCCGAGGGGAGCCCACCGAAAGCAGCTATCGTTCCAGGCGCATACGCCTCGAGCACACTCGCTGGCCGAGCTGCCCTCCCCCCGCCTGGTCGACCCGAGTTCACGACCTCTCTCGACTGATACCGTACCGCAACATCCCACTGGATTAACGAAGCTAACGAACGTGATCTCTCCGCCCGCATCCGAGGCATCTCTTGCGAACCAAGAACATAGGTAGGTCGCCGACTGGCAGACCCGAGAAGCTCTGCTGACATCAGCAGCAACCCATCATATACCTATACACATAGATCGCACACGCGCAATGACTCCATAGATTCCCGAATTGTCGACTCCGAGCCCTCATCGTCCGTGTACGGCGGCTTATCTCGGCGCTCCAGTATCCCGATACACTCAAGATATGCTCAAGAGCATCCTATATTACACGCGCCGAAGCAGTCTGTGTCGAGTCTAGACTTCACGTCACACTACTCACCGGCGAACAGATTGAGTGCCGTTTCTTCGATGGGCGGCAAGCATGAGCCTCCCGAGATGAAGCTGGAATTGGATGGTGTGCAGAGAACTTTGACGGATGAGTCGATAGGGTCAGCAGGTGACTCGCCTAACGGCCGTCGGCCTAAGTCGCCTGGTGGCAGCAAGTGGAAGTTATTTGGGAGGAAGGGCAGTGTGCCGAAGACGAATGGGGACTCGCCGACCACCACATTCTCGGATCGCTCTGTATCGCCTTTGCCGTCACCGCATCTGCAGACACCCGTCGCGATGGATCAGTCATCAGGAACGCGGTTGACGCCGCCGGGCTTGGATATTCAGAGAGCGAACGGCCTCGCCAGCCCGCGAAGAGAGTATTTTGACAATCCAGATACGCCAATCTTGATCGGATCACCGGAGACGAACGCACATGTGCAGGAACTGGAACGTGAACTGGCTCATGTGTCTTCAGAGCTGGCGAGCTCAGTGAAGCGCGAGATGGAGCTGGAAGATGAGTTGGACCGGATGAAGATCGAAGCACCCGCCGCACAACCATCAGATGCTGGACGAAGAACGAGCGATTACTATTCAGACTCCGGAGCCAGCTCAACGCGCTATCCTGTTCAAGATGTTGACTCGAAACTCGATCAGATGGAGCGGTCATTACGGAAAGCAGAGCAGGAAAAGGCTCAAATCAAAGTGGACATGGCGTCGAGACTTCAAGCTGAGCTGAGTAGGCGAAGAGATCTCGAGCAAATGGTGCAGCACATGGAAGAGCAACTGCAACGTAAGTTCGACGAAGATGAAGACCACAGAGATGCCGAGGAGCGGGTAGACGAGCTTGAGTCCACACTCGAAGATACTAGGAGACTTCTGAGTCAAGAACGGCAAGCTAAGGGTAGCTTCGAAGACCTGTACAGCGCGACCAAGGACGAATTAGAGCAGCATAGGAACGAGCGTGATAACCTCCGCGACGAGATTGTGCCTGGCTTACGAGCGAGAGTGGAAGGGTTGGAGACCGAGGCTTCTGATACGCAGGCTCTGATGTACGAGAACACGCGCATGCAGCAGGAGCTTGTTGCCATGAGGACGAAGCTGCAAGGACGCTTCAACAGCATCGCGGAGGAGGACAATGGCATTACTTCGCCTACGATTGGTGGCCCACGCGCCGGCCTTTCGAGGTCGGGGTCTTTGGCCAGAAGTCAGAGCAAAAATCGAGGTTCTTTGACACGGTCTGGCTCGGTCAAGGAGAGGGATGGTGGTCGCCACCGCTCTGGCTCGCTGAATGGAGATGCCGTCAAGGAGATCGAAGATCAGCGAGACGCGCTACACAAGGCTCTGAAATTACTTATCCTCCGATGCGAGAGGCAGCAGAGAGAACATGAACGGGCGATCAAGAAGCTGTCGAAGGCGAACAGTAGGGCGGAGACCGCCACTCCCACTCGGACTGCGTACCACAAGGAAGTAGCCTTCTTGAAGGAAGAGGTTGCATCTTTGCGGAAGAGGACAGAAGATGCTCTTGAGCAGAAGTGGCAGTACGAGAAGGGTCTCTCGGGTATCAAGATGGACCTTGATCGAGCTGAACTGGAGACTAGGGGTCTTCGAATCATCCTTCAAGACCACGACATCCTTGCACCCACCCCACGGACTCAAAGAAACAGCCAAGATAGCAACGCGGCGGAAGACGACAGGCTGAAGCTCAGTATCTCGACCGCCGAAGCCGAGCGGGACCAGGCCAGACAGATCGCCGAACAGTACCGTGCTCGAGCACAAGAAGTCGACGACGACAGTGCCAAAGAGCTGATGAACTCCGCCAATCGAATGGACCAACTAGCCGCTGAGCTCGACAAGCAAGTCCAGTCTAACGTCCAGCTCCGCATCCGTCTCGGCGACGCCGTGGCCAAAGGCGAGCACGAACAGCGAGAGTCGAATGGCCGCATCGCGGAGATGCAGAAACGCCTCACTGTGATGGAAGATTCGGTCCTCGCTGCGCAACAGCACTCTGAGGCCACACTCGGTAGCCACGAAGCTGAAGTCCGCCGGATAGAGGAGGCCTCCTCACCTGCTCTACAGCGTCTGCGCATCTCGATTCCGGATGGCAAGAAACTCGCGCCAGGATCGCCGCTGATGAACAAGTCGCCGAAGCTTAATGGAAAGCGCTTGACGGAGACTTCGCTGCTGGAAATGAGTCGGACGCAGATACTGGAGCGGAAGGTCAAGGAGATGGAAGGGCTGCTCAGAGAGGCGGAGGAAGATATGCACGTGGTCGTGCAGAGGGTGAACCAGAGCCAGCTGGAGGTCAATGAGCTGCAGACGGAGCGGGATGCGGCGTTGAGTCAGATGCGGAAGCTGCAAGGCTTGATTGTTGCGGAGAGGGAGAAGGCGGAGTTGTTGATGGGTTGATCACGGCTTTGACCATGGAGAGGAGCTTGTCGTGTCACCAAGTGTCGGCTCGAGTATTGGCAAGAACGAAGGTTGAACTTAGCGATTGGTCTTTGGGATGGTTGGCGGCTCTCTTCGCGAGGGGATGGGCATACGTGCTCCATTGGCGGCGTTGGCTTATGTGGCCACTTGGAAGTTTGGAGGGTGTTTTGGTATTTGTACGGGCATATGTGGTGGGACAGAACTAGAACGATGTACAGTAGATGAGTTTGAGACCTAGTTTGTAATGTATTAGACTACGAAGTGGCTCTGCTGTTCACAGTCCGTCGATAAGGTCTCGAACCACGAGCTTTAGTCTGGTGTCTCATGAGCGGTGGCATGCGCACGCTCTCCCAATGAACGGTGGTCCTCAGAAGAACATCTGGCTCGCCATACCTTGAAAGAGGCGACTGACATGGCGGAGAAGCCTCCCACGGTAACACTGCGTGAGTGACCATGGTGATACAAGCTCTCCAATACAACGACTCGTTCGGGCGATAGTTGTCAGGGAAGGCTTCTAGAAGCCAACCATGTGCATGCAGGTAGCCGAGTGGGACTCGAGATTGCCATGTGCTCCGTTTGACAAGCCGTGGAGCCTCGGTCTCGAGGAGGAGAAAGGGACGTAGTGAGACCAAGCGCTTGTTGTTCCTATCGCTGCAATTCACAACGATTCGAGACACAACGGGTGAAGAAGGGCGAACTGAGTTGCATGTGATCGAGGGTCCAGGTTTGCGTTCCTGCCTAACGGGCCTTTCCGCCGCTGTGCAGCGGTACCGACTCCCCGGGTGGGGGTCTAGTTCTTGCTTGTGAACGATTTGAAACACCTGACCCTGAGCTTTGCGTCTTCGAGAAGGATTGCTGTCCGAAGACTGATCACTGCATTGGTCCGAGTCGTTGGAGTCGCTCTGCTTCTGTGTTGCACAGCGCCAATGGAGTGACAGACAGCTCCCTCGACAGCTCGATTGGACATTTCTGGGGAAGGTGCAGTGAGGTCTCGCTTATTCGACCAGTGCACCGCTGCCATCACACCTAAGACCCCTTTGGCGGCCACTTCCTCTGCCTGTCGCTGTAGTCCTTGCCTGGACTGCAGCACGATCTGGTGACTGCTTCGGCTCGATCTGCTCGCGTGGTATAGCGGTTGTCAAGGTACGATCGTCAAGCATCCAACCTCTTCACCGACTATAGCCATTTGACTGATATTTCGTGTGCAGTCTCATAGCCACAACCACCGCCCACCATGGCGTACCAGGGCCAGGGCCAGGGCCAGGGACAGGGACAGGGACAGCAACCAGATAACCGCAACACCAACCGCCTCCACCTGAACTTCGGCTTCAACAACCAACAGGCCTTTGCAGGCGAGCAAGGTCGTGCCTTCCCCACTACCCCTTCCACCTTCCCGCAACCCTTCCCCAACAGCAACGGACAACAAGAGGTCTGGGGCACACAGCAACCCACAAGCGGTATCACGAATCAAGGCTATTTCTACAACAACCCGAACCCGTACCAGCAGCAGCAGCAGTATGGTGCTCATGGCGTCCCCTCGCCCGCTACTCCGGCCGGCTACCGTTCGCCAGGTGGCTTCAATGACGTGAACAACGGTCTCGCACATCAGTTCCAGCATCAAAACCTCGGCGGCAACACACCACGTACGGCGAGTCCGTACCGGCAACCTTCGCCTGCAGGCTCAAGGCCAAGGACTGGTGGTCAACCTCAATATGGCAACTACCTCAACACCGGTATGGCTCCTCCCCCGCAAGGTCCAAGCATATACGATGAAGAGCCACCGGCGAAGAACTCGGACAAGTACTCGACCACAATCTCCGAGCGGATGAAGCTGCAGAAATTGCTTACCCAGGAGTTCTTCAAGGAGAATGTGGAGAGGGCCCGAGCACGGAACGAGAGGTGAGAGTCACTCGAAATGGAGGGACAGGGACGTTGCTAACGTGTCTGCTGCAGAGCCAAGGATCTGGAGAGCACATTGCTTGCGAAAGACCTTTCCGACTCGCGCAAAGAGCAGAGGAAGAGCAACATGCGCAAGTCGGAGGCGAACTTCCTACGTTTCCTAAGGACGAGCGAGCGACCGCAGAACTACAACACGCTCAAGATCATCGGCAAGGGTGCCTTTGGTGAGGTGAGGCTGGTACAGAGGAAGCACGACGGCAAGATCTACGCGCTGAAGTCGCTGATCAAGGCCGAGATGGTATAGTCATTTCCATGTCATCCGTCAAGTGGAGGGTACTGACTTCGTTTTAGCACAAGAAAGATCAGCTGGCGCACGTCAGAGCCGAGCGAGACATTCTTGCGAATGCCGACAGTCCATGGCTGGTGAAGCTGCACACCTCGTTCCAAGACTCAACCTTCCTTTACATGCTGATGGAGTTCTTACCCGGTGGCGATCTGATGACGATGCTTATCAAGTACGAGATCTTCTCGGAAGACATCACGCGTTTCTACATGGCAGAGATCACATTGGCGCTTGAGGCTGTCCACAAGCTCGGATTCATTCATCGGTGAGCACGCTTTATCTTACCCGAGGATACTATTACTGACGATCAAAACAGCGACATCAAGCCGGACAACATCTTACTCGATCGAGGTGGGCATATCAAGCTCACCGATTTCGGGCTGTCAACTGGTTTCTCAAAGGAACACTCCGCCTCCTACTACCAGCAACTGATGAACCAGGCCAAGCACAAGTCCGTCAGCCAAAATCGGAACTCGGTATCCCTCGACCAGATTCAGCTCACCGTCTCGAACCGTAACCAGATCAACACGTGGCGCAAGTCTCGGCGTCAGCTAGCGTACTCGACTGTAGGCACGCCCGACTACATCGCACCGGAGATCTTTAGTGGAAAGGGGTACGACTTCGGGTGCGATTGGTGGAGCGTTGGAACTATCATGTTCGAATGCCTCATAGGATGGCCACCATTCTGCGCTGAAGAGCCCCACGACACTTACCGTAAGATCGTTGACTGGCAGCGACATCTCAGCTTCCCACCAGACCAGCAGCTTGGCCCGGAAGCCGAGCACTTCATCAGAAGGTAAGTCTCCGTTCGCTATTGTACTGACCACTGTCTGCCTAGTTTGCTAACACTTTCAGCCTCATCACCGATTCGACCAACCGCCTCGGCCGTGTCAACGGCGCCTCAGACATCAAGCGGCACCCGTTCTTCAACGGCGTGCAGTGGGATGGACTCCGCAAGATTAGAGCTCCCTTCGAGCCCAAGCTGCAGAGCAATGTCGACACGCAGTATTTCCCAATTGACGAGATTCCGCAGGTCGACAACTCCGCTCAGCTTCGGGCACAGACGGAAGCGGAGTTACATGCCGGCAACGACGAGAGCACCTTGAGTTTGCCCTTCATCGGGTACACCTACAAGCGGTTCGATGCGTTCCGAGGGACCTGATAAGATGACCGACACACTGGACTGGACTTTCGTGTGGTAAGCTTTCCAAACTTCTTCTCGCATCGCATGGCGCTTGCATTGCTTGTGCTTGTTTCTGTGGCATGGTTGGAGCGGAGGCGGTGGCGGTTTGGCATGATTGAAGATGAAGGAATGAAGGGACGGCGGAGACACTTTCAAGGCAGCGTGACCAGTGCTCGAGGCACGCTGCGCTACGCGCTGCACAATTGCTTGGGAATGACTAGGTCGATTGACTGGCCTCGAGGCCGCTGGAGCAGCTGGCATGTTATTGCAGGATCGACACCGCACGTCATATGATACGTGCATGACTGCATGTCATCGCAGTCAATATCATCCAGTCGTTCATATCAAGGAGATGCTTCACGCTTCGTCCATCGCATCGCCTCGCTGATAAAAACTTTTGTGATATCCCATGCGCCCTACCTATGCCGATTTGCTTCTTGCCCACTCACTCCCCTCAGATCATCCTCCCTCCTACCTCCTCCACGCTATCGCGCCTCAAACTGTATCATCCTACCACACCCCCATCGTCAGCACTATCCCCCCTCCCTCACAGACACGTCTGACTCACCTATTCGTCCTCTCCTTATACAACACCCTGTACCCACACTCCTTGCACCTTATCGCATCGCCGCCCTTCAGCAACACTTTGGTGTCGCAGTCGCCGCATAGGTAGGATACCGGGCGCGAGGTGTCTTCGAAGGTGTTGCTTGCGCCGGTGATGTTGAAGCCGCCGGTGGTTTGTTGTTGGGAGGAGCTGCCGCCGGCGTTGCCGCCTTGGGAGAGGGGGGCGGGGTTATATTGTTCGCGGGACATGGTTGTGGTGGTTTGAGGGTGTCGTGAGGGTGGGTGTTGTGGAAGGTGGTGAGTGGTTGGTGGTGAAGAAGTGGGAGAGTTTTTGGTGTGGCGTAGAGGACGCCACAGTTTTGCGGGGGTGCAGGTGAATTCACGAGCGCGTTTCGATAAAGGGTTCTAGACACGACAGTTGTCTGGTACTTCTAGATCGTTCTTCTTCTGCTTCTTGTAGTTACTCACAAAACATCTCGCCGTTCTTCATCACTCTACAACTCATCCACGCAGACGAGAGCGAAACCATACAACCGACACGATCAAAGTAACAACCACCCACCATGGACATGCTCCCAGGTAATCTCACCTTCACATTCTTCCATTACGCCTTCTGACGATGGAGTTCGCAGACTGGGCAGCCCACCTCCTCTCCAACCACGACAACATCCGCGCCTATACCCCCTACGCCCGACAAGCTTACTCCTACATCTCACTCGCCCGCTCCTACATCCTCCCCCTCATCGACCAGGTCTCGCGCAAGCCCGACCTAGCGACCATCGCATTATTACTCGTCATCCTGTTCGTCTCGCTCAAAATTCTCAACATGCTGTGGCGGACTGTCATGTTCTGGATCACGATGGCGAGACGGGTGATCTTTTGGGGTGGGCTGGTGGTGCTGGGACTATGGATGTACACAAGGGGCCCGGAGGGCGTGCAGGAGGATGTGGGGTACTGGATTAATGTGTGGACGAATGAGAAGGATTATTGGATGGAGAAGGAACGGGCGGCGAGGCTGGGGAATCAGGTGAAGGGGAGGGGTGGGCAAGGGAGGGGGGCGTGGTTTTGAGGGAGTTGTTGTATTCCATGGGCACGGATCTTTGGGTACGAGGGGCACGCACGGCAGCATGGCCTACTCTTGATGGAATCACTTTAGCGATGGCGCTACGGCAAGGAAGGGGTGCGATGTCATTGATTAAAGGGGCCGCCGTCTGTGGTGGAAAGACGGCAAGCATATTGAACTTTCGGGACGGAGAACGCTCCCCTCGAAAGCTACATAAGAGCTCAGCTCGTATGCGACATTCGAGATCGAGATCGGGATCGAGCTCTGATTGGCTGTAAGGCAAAACGCGCTAGCGTATGCTCAATTCTTCAGAGTATGAATTCTGTCAAGGGCTCTCCAGCAGCATTTCATTTTGTTTCGAAATTCGAGAACGTGCAACAGTCTTCACGAGATTCGATACGAGAACTCGTGACCTCAGGCAACCGTGCGTCTTCAATCTCAGGCGTCCCGGGACTTCGTTTGTTGTCTTCGCCACAAAACAAGTGAATCTGCTGCGGTTCGATATGACTCTTGCTGAGTGAATGTCGGGCTTCCCTTCAGCATTCGACTCATTGTTAGGCGGTGTCGGTTTTCGGGGTTCACAATTGGATCGCTCCTACACTCTTAAAGGCCCTCGTCGTTCATTCTTCCCTTCTGGGATCCAACATTTGGTGTCAACGGCGCGATCCTTCCTGTCTCACTGGGCTGTGCCACCACCTCTCGCTGTGTTGAAATCACTCTTCTTAACCGCACCACTACTCTGAGCCGCTCACCACAACATCGAAGAAGCCATGGAGGAAATTCCGCAAATTCAGCAAGCGCCGTATCGGCAGCAAGACCACCAGGAAGTCAGTGAGATGCTTCGTGGGCTGGAGGACAACAAAGGCAGAGGCCAAGGTCGTGGTGGTGGTTTCTCTTGCAAAAGAAACACTTTCGCGGTTGCTGGCACTGACATTAAAGTCGACTCGTGGAAAATGCAAGACTGGGATTACAAGAAAGAGAATCTGCCGACATATGCCAGAGGACTATTTACGACCAAAGACAGAAAAGGACGTCCCGAGATCGTCACGAGAGGCTACGACAAGTTCTTCAACCATGGCGAGGTGCGCGAGACCGAATGGAGAAATGTCGAGACCAACACTCGCGGGCCGTACGAGTTGAGCGTCAAGGAGAACGGCTGTATCATCTTCATTTCCGGCCTTGAGGACGGAACATTACTTGTCTGCAGCAAGCACTCGACAGGCTACCGCGCCGACACGGATGTGAGCCATGCGAAAGCTGGAGAGAAGTGGGTCGACAAGCACCTTGCTTCGGTTGGCAAGACACGGCAGGACCTATCTTCGAGGTTACGAGAGATGAACGCAACTGCTGTCGCCGAGCTGTGTGACGATGATTTCGAGGAGCATGTCCTCGCCTATGATCCTGCCTCCGCTGGCCTATATCTTCATGGCATCAATCTCAACCTACCGGAATTCGCCACTTACCCTCACCAACTCATCGATCAATTCGCTGACGAGTGGGGATTCAAGAAGACCATGTACGTTCTCAAGGATGACATCGGCGAGGTGAAAAGCTTCCTCGACGGCATTGCGGAGACTGGTAACTATGCTGGTCGGGACACTGAAGGCTTCGTCATACGATGTCAATCAAAGGCGAATTCTGGCGAGTGGCACGACTGGTTCTTCAAGTACAAGTTTGATGAGCCGTACTTGATGTACCGGCAATGGCGTGAGTGCACCAAAGCAGTCATCGCGGGCAAGCAGGCCAAGTACAAGAAGCACAAGAAGATCACCGAAGAGTATCTACTCTTTGCCCGTCAACAGCTACACAAGAACCCTGGCCTTGGCAAGGCATATCAGGCCAACCATGGCATTATCAAGATGCGCGACGACTTCCTCGCTTCTCGTGGGCTGAACGGCGCAGACATCATCCGTCAAGAGCAGCAGGAAGGTGAGGTGTCAAGCGATGCGGTGACGAAAGATGTTATCTTAGTACCCGCCGCAACCATTGGATGTGGCAAGACAACAGTGGCACTTGCCCTTTGCAGTTTATTCGGTTGGGGTCATGTTCAGAATGACAACATCACAGTCAAGAAGGGCAAGCCTCAAGCATTCGCTACTGCCTGTGTCAACGCCTTGAGCCAGAGCTCAGCCATGGTCGCGGACAGGAACAATCACCAGAGGCGGGAGCGAAAACAGATTCTCGACGATGTGCTAAGAGTTGTACCAAACGCCCGCATGGTGTGTCTACACTTCGTTCACAACAACTACGACGAGATCAGGCAGGTTACTAGGGACAGGGTGTTCACTCGTGGCGACAATCATCAGACAATACACACTAGCAAAGGCTCCGAGGAAATCATGGGCATCATGGAGGGCTTCATGCAACGCTTCGAGCCGGTCAACAAGGAGGTCTCGCCGGATGACGGGTTTGATCTTGTCATCGATCTCGACGTGGCCGCCTCGTCTAGGGAGAACCTCGAAACCATTGTCAATAAGATGTACGAGGAATACCCAAAGCTCTTCGACGATCAAGACATGCCATCATCCGACGACATGGACTCGGCTATCCAGGCAGCGCTGAACGATTACACGGTTGACCTCAAGCACGAGATCAAGGGTCGCGATGACCGTGACCGTGGCGCCAAAGGCGGCAAGAACCAGAACAAAGCGCCCAAGGGTGGTCAGTCGATTGGATCTGCAAAGCCAAAGGAGAAGAAGGTCGAGTACTTCGCTGTCCAAGTTCCTGCATACCAAGTCAACAGTTTACTCGAAGCCATGTTCCGCGAAGCTCGGCCAGAGGAGGCCAAGATGTACAACACACTGAAGGCACAGCGACGTGTACAACCAGAGTTCCACGTCACGCTCATCCACCGTGCAGCTTCGGGTCAGCATGCCGGCTACTGGGCTAAGCTCAACGATATGCATGCCAACGCAGCTGCGCCTACTGAGAATCGGGCGTTCTACATCCCGGAGCCCAATCTCGGACACGCCAAAGTGCGCTTCGAGCGGCTCGTGTGGGACGATCGTGTCATGGCTTTGGTCGTGCGTCTGAGCCCTGGTGAAGGCAGTACTGAGGAGTGGAAGAGCGTGAACGCAGTTGCGCATGTCACTGTCGGTACTGCCTCGCCAAACGTCAAGCCGGTTGAATCGAACAATCTGCTGGCGAAGTGGATGCAGGAGGGTAGTGGAGCGAACGGTGTTCAACAATTAGTGGTGAAGGCTGGTGTGGAGATCGAAGGGACCGTGAAGGGTGTTGTTCAAAAGTACTAAGTAAGAGTGTCATGGGGGCATCGAATTGAGCCGCGTAGTCACTCGCAAGGGCATGAAGGGCTGATGAGGCATGATACCATTGCATATGATATAGCGCATAGCTCAGCGAGGACGTACCTCTTAACAGACACACGTCCTGAAGGCCAAGACAATCACATGCTACCCACTTATCCGTCCTCTTCAACTCTCTTTCTTCGCCCCGCAGCGGTACGTCACCTGCAGGAAGGGTCCCAATGGTACGGCAGCGGACGCACATGCCGGTGTGTACGAAGCGACATCCGACAACACCGTAGATCCACAACGCTCTTTAATCTGCCGGTGGTTCAAGTGCTCCCTCGTGCTCTTTTTCCTAGTTCAATAGTGCTCCTCTTGGCCGACCTCACTTCTCTTTGAAGCAAGCCTTGCAAGATTCATTGCAAGAGCTATGATGCCAACTGCTCTCCAATTGCAACAGTACAATCCGTCGTCGAAGAATGTCCTCATCTATAGACCACCCTCCCCGAATCGATTCGCCAATGGCTATTCCACACATTCCCTTGACCTTTGATAATGCGGACGCGGACGAGTCGGCTTTGGAGCTAGCATATGCTCTCAATCCATCGTGGAAGCACACCGAAGGCCGGGTTGAGGTTGTGCGATTTACAGATGGGATCACGAACACGCTCTCGAAGGCGACGAAGATATGGCCGGGCCGAACAGAATCGCAGAATGACGACGACTCGATCCTTATGAGGGCGTATGGCGAGGGTACGGATGTGATAATAGATCGAGAAAGAGAGATGAAGGCGCATACACTGCTCGCGAGTATGGATCTGGCACCACCTTTATTGGCGCGGTTCAACAATGGGTTGATGTACAAATTCGTACAGGGCGATGTATGCACACCGGAAGACTTGCGCAGACCTGAGGTCTATAGGCAGACGGCAAAGCTACTCGGGCAGTGGCATGGGACTCTGCCAGTCTCAGCGATCACGCGGACTCCAGACTTGGACGTGGAAGCAGACCAGAGACATTGCGGTGTGAAGAATGGGAAGCATACTCGACCAATGCCTAATATATGGAGCGTTATGCAGAGCTGGATCTCTGCGCTTCCCAACGGCACAGAAAAGGAACGAGAGCGCAACAAGCTACTCGACGGGGAGCTTGCAGAACTATCTGAAAGATTTGGAGAAACGCCTGGGATTGATGGCAAGGACTATATCTTCAGTCATACAGATCTACTCGCTGGAAATGTCATTATCCAGAAGCCTTCTGGCGTCGAGCTACCCAATGGCCAGAACAAGGAGCGGCCAGTCTCCTTCATCGACTACGAGTACTCGACACCTGGTCCAGCCGCATTCGACATCGCAAACCACTTCGCAGAATGGGCAGGTTTCGACTGCGATCACGGCGCCGTACCCACCAAATCACAACGGCGAGACTTCTTGAAGCACTACGTGGGATCATTTCGCTTCCACTCAATATCTCTCACGGACACTGCGAGCTACGAGATCGATTTCCAGAAAGATATAGACCAGCTTTACAACCAAATAGACCAATTCAGAGGCCTTCCAGGATTTTACTGGGGTATCTGGGCCCTCATACAAGCTACAATCAGCCAAATAGACTTCGACTACACGACTTATGCCGACCAGAGGCTCGGCGAGTACTGGGCATGGAAGGCCGAAGAGAACGGCTCACGAGTCGTTGGAGACAGAGAGATGCCGTTACGAGAGCGACGATGGGCGGAGGAGTGAAGGTCTATGGAAGAGCAGAGCAGCCGCGGCCGACTGTTCAACATAGCGTGCCTTGGTCGAGGAGTCCGGCATGGGTGATTCGTTTGAGCACGGGAATGGAGTGAAGGCAGCGTACATGGGAAAGCGAGAGCTCCATTCAACATGATACCCCGTCGCGATGATGCGACATGTTATGGTAAAGCGAGCAAAAGACTCATGACTTCTTCCGAATAGTTTTCTTGGTGGTGATCGACGCCCAATCTCTTTGCAAGCAGAGGTAAGCAAATTCAAAGCTTTCAGTGTCACGTTCTCCTTCTGTTTTTCATAGGAAGAATGCGGAACATCAAAGCATTGTCGGCCTCTACATAAGCAATCGACGGCTTTAGACTTGGAATATGTAATACCAAGACAATACCGCACGCAAGACTAACACAGAACAACACAACAACGAACAACCATGCTACCAACCATGCTACCAACCACGACTCTTCTTGAGACCGGGCTCCAGCTCCCACGATGCGCCACTCTGCTCGCGCCAGCCGCAGCAAGGATGTTCTCCAGCAGCCTACCGAACACGATGGCAGTACGGTTTGCGGCAACACCACCACATCTCCATTTATCCTTTTTTTCAGATCATTCGGACTCCACCGATCTCCCGCAGCTCTGTCTCGCATTCTCTATCACCGTTGGCTGTAAGACAGCCTTTCCTTAACAGCCGCCCAACTCACCACGTCCGAACGATCCACACAGCGAGAGGCCCTAGCCTTTTCTCCCAAGCGCAGGGCCAGACGATACGGCCATACAATACGCTGCGTGACTCGAGACGCAGACGGTACGACGAAGCCGAGCCTACAGATTTCAGTATCTGTGCAAGCTGCATGGGCAAGCTAGACGCCATGCAGAGTCCAGCGCAATCTGCGACACAAGACAGCGCAGCCGAGATTGTTGACGTTGTTGGAAGTAATGTCCTGGTTATGCTTATTTCGGTGGTCACGACTCTCGTCACGTCAGAGTGCCTCGAATACTATAAGTAAGTTCTAGATGCATGACTGCGACATTTGATTGCTGAGGATACTACAGCAAAGAGATTACACTTGAGAGGGCGACTTCCTCGTTAACGACGCTGCTGGGTTTGATTCTCCTGAGGTCGGGCAGAAATCACGAGGCACAACAGGCTCTCGACAAGGCGTTCGACATAGCCATGCGTGAGTTACGGAAGCGCCACTAGAAGTCTAGGGATTGGAGGGGGGGGGGAAGGTTGGACGGGCAGTGCAGCAAGACGAAAGATGGTAGGGAGTAGGCTTAGGAACAACGCAACTCAATCCACTGATCACGCATCTCAAGTTATCCGTGATTAAGCAAGCAGTTTCGTATTTCTTGTCCGCTCACGATCGTACCAATATTCTCTGTGTGTACAGGCAAGCAAATGAGTCCCCTACCTTCGACTTTTCTAAGGCAGCACCGGAACCTAACTGATAGATCACGCTGTGTAAAGCCGTTGCAGGCGACAGGGGACGTGAGAGGAGTTCCTCCTCGTTCCGTGAGCAGTGGAGAATGTTTTAAGGTTCGTGTAGGAGGAAGAACTAGGGAGAGGTCACTAGGCAGAGACAGGTGCTGCTGCGACCCGTGCATGTACAAAGGAGTAGAGAAGGATCGGAAGTCCGGAGCGAGCTTTGAATGCTGGTAGAGTGGCTGTGTGGAGGAGGAAGTTATGTATGAGGCCTGCATAAGTCTTGAGATCTATGCTCACATCTATGCTGTGTTAAAGCACTGCAATACAACGTTCATTTCCCCGTTGCAGTTGCCACGTGTTCTGCGAAGTACTTCTTCAATACCGCGATATCGTTGGCCGTGTTGATCATGTCGAATCCGTTGTCGGCGTAGTGCTTAGCCTGCTCACCACTCCCCATGTAGATGGCCGACTTCTTGCCTGCGTCATGGGCGGCTTTGTTGATCTTCGCAATGGCTTCGTCGAGCTCTGGGGCGTGTTTGCCTCCGTTTAGAACTGCGGGATGTCCGATGTTGTTTCCGAGGTCAGTCGGGCCAATGAGAAGAACATCTACTCCCTCGACGGCTGCGATCTCGTTGACCTCTTTCAAGGCACCCGCGGTCTCGATCTGGACACATATTACTGTCGAAGAGTTGGCGTCGCGAAAGTAGTCTCCCCTAACAGATGTGTCAGTTCAATGATCATTCGAGAGGAAACCGATCGCGACGAACATAGGCACTTCGGTGACATCGCCTGTCTTGCCGGAGATAAACTTCTCCATCGATAGTCCGCTCCCGAGTCCTCTAGAGCCAGTAGGCGGGAACTTCGAGTACTTGACAATGTTTTTGGCATCCTCAGCCGACGTCAACAGCGGGACTATAATTCCGTGTGCACCTGCGTCGAGGGCACGCTTAATCATCCAGTGCTGGCCTTCTGGAACCCGAACGATGGGACTTACGCCGCAAGCTGCAATGGCTGCGACGGATTCGTGCATGGCATCGTCAGACATGTTGCCATGCTCTTGGTCGATACATATCCAATCCAAGTCGGGTGTTCTGGCTAGGATGCGGGAGAGATTTGAGCCCGGTAAACCCTACAGAGTAATTATCAGATCCACACGATTGGCTAATTGAGCGTCTGGACACACACCTGCCATCCTCCGAAAGAAGGCTTGCCCGACTTCAGAGCCTTTTGTAGACGGTTGGCCTTTTGCATGGCGTTGAGCATTCGATCGTCTGTTGAAAGGATAGCGTAGGCGTTGGTGGCGTTTCAAGTGGTGCCGAAGGTTTGAAGCCTCGAGTAAACAACAACTGCTGAATATATGGCATCTCTCGGTAACTTCGACGAACAGCATTGGCGGGGTCATGATGGCAGCAGGCCGAATGTCGGAGGTAGGGTCCCAATTGTGGAAGGCGACTTTGACATTCACTTCGTGGACTCTGCGGTTTCATCCATCGCTGTTTCAAGTTCCTGTTCGGTAAACCGATGCATAAGTTTGCGGGCAGCAGCTGTAGTCTCGAAGTTCTGGTTGTTTTCTTCCGTTGCGTTTAAGTGTAGCTGGCATGTGTCAGTCGTGCAATTGTTTTAATGTGACCTGGCACCAACGAACCACCGGCGTATCGAACTCATAGAGGGCCTTCCATTTGCTGTGCTGGCTCTGCATAACATTGATCTCATCGTACTCGAACGGCCTACGGTCCCACACCTTCGACATTACGACCTTCGCGTCATCACACAGCCCACATTGTGGTCGCGTAAAGAATGTCAGGCGCAGGGCTTGCCTATACAAGACGGCAGTAGCTCTCATTGTTGCTGGGGATGATGTTGATGGTTGTGTTAGAGGAGTGAAGAGAAGTCGCAATTGCCCCTTTGGGCTGCCGCTAAAAGGGCGCTAGGACCTCGTCACCTGACGTCAGCGCATATGCCAAAACATTTCTTTGGATGCTGATTATGACAAAACTTCAACAACCTCAACATGGCAGCAGCAAAATGCATGCACAAAGGGTGTGACAAGGTCTTCACTGATCCAGAAGAGCCATGCCAGTATCACCCAGGCAAGTTGAACGGCATCGGACCCATTGAGGACGAGAGCAAACGCTGATCTTGTTAAAAGGACCCCCAGAGTTTCACGAAGGAAAGAAGGGTAGGTCTGCCTCGCCTCTGTACTACAGTCTGTAGCAATTTTGCTCATAGACCGTTAGGCTGGAAGTGCTGCAAGCCTCGCGTACTCACATTCGACGAGTTCATGACAATACCACCCTGCACAACGGGCAAGCACAGCACAGTCGACGATACGCCAGCACCTGAACCGAAGCCAAAAGATGAAGATATAGAAGCGAAGATCGAGGAGCAGAGGATCAAGAAGGAGAACCCCGAACCGCCAGTCGCACGAGTAGCTGTTGCTGCACAACCACCAAGAGCCACGCCAAGTCCAGCGCCACCTGAAGACGAGGATGATGATCCGGAGATACCAGTACCAGACGGCGCGAGTTGCAAACGTCGAGGCTGTGGAGTAAGCTATAAGGAGGAGGAAGGCAGAGCTGGCGAGCAATGCATTCACCACCCAGGCCAAGCACAGTTCCACGAGGGCAGCAAAGGCTGGACATGCTGCAAAAAGCGAGTGCTGGAGTTCGATGAGTTCATGAAGATCCCTGGGTGTACCACAAAAGATCGGCACTTGTTTGTCGGCAAGAAAAAGGATCCAGCGGCAGAGGAGCAGTTGACCGAAGTGCGCAACGACTATTACCAAACAGCCACCACAGTCATCGCCTCGCTCTACCTGAAGAAGATCGACAAAGAGAGGTCGAAGGTCGAGTTCGCAGCAAACTCGATCGACTTGGATTTGCACACTGCGGACAGCAAGCACTATCAAACATGCATGACGCTGTTCGCTCCGATCAAGCCAGCAGACAGTGCTTTCAAGATCATGGGCACGAAGCTGGAGCTGACGCTGGCGAAGGCGGATGGTGCTGGCTGGCCGGTGCTGCGGGCTGACGATCCTCAGACTGGCTCCATCATACAGGCGGGGAGAGCAGGCCGTGTCTAATGGCTATGACGAATTAGTGATGTTGCATAAGGTGCGTGGGCAAGCGAAGGTGTTCACGGGCCGTCACAGCTGACTTCACAGTCATGCATAGCAAGCTGTGGCAAACATAGAGTACGTACCAGCAAAGACCGCTGTCGAGGCCATATTACTCGACCCTCACACCTGTACTTTCTCACTTTAACAGATTCTGTTCACTACTGTAAGTGCCCGCTACCTACCTTATTCTAGGCCATCAAGCTGGTAATTCCGATCAAACAACTGTCGGACACAACTACTCCATGCTCCAATGTGCATCTATGATGCCACCAGATTTGCTTGCGGTGCCGAGTCTCTCCACCTACTGATGCAATGCTCTATATCAAGCCTCTGTCTACCGCACATACGCTCCGTATATTTCCAGCCCTGGACCTGCCGGCTCTGTACGATGTGTGGCGTGGAGATGGACAGCGTCACTGCATCTGCAGTGCATCATGTCACAGCGCCAGCTAGTGCGTGCTCATGGGGTAGCAGTGGGTATCCTTCAGCCGACCCGTACTATCAGAGCCACTTCAGTGGCAGGCAATGCGAGCCCTGGTCCGCAGGTTCGACCACGATGTCCTCGCCCTCAATAGTTCAGGCCTCCACTACGACTGACAACACGGCAGAGAAGAGGACTAGTGACTGTCATTCTGATGCGGAGAGCTGGGTGCCAGGGCACCACAGCTCGCAGTCTGCGAAGTCTCCCTCCGCAGGCAGCGGTCAAGATGACTGGACGACGGAGGACGATGATAGCTGCAACGATGAAAACGTTCTCAAGAAGCGCAGATCTCGCTGCCGGAACAAACGTGCCTCCGCTCCAGAGACGCCAGAGGGTACCGAGATACCTCTATCAATGTCTTGCGATAGCTCTCGCTCTCCGAGGGACCGAACTGATATCACCCCAGACACCCCACACTCTCGTGCGGACACCGACCCATACGTCGACGAACCTTCTGGCAACCATCGCCACACATTCAGCTACATCCCCAACCCCAATCTACGGAGCAAGAGCTACGAATTGTCTCCGACGCCATCTACCAGAGACATGCGGAGAACCGACTCAGCACGATTAGCCAGGGTGGCCGCAAAGCTCCAAGAAATCGTCGACGAGCTTCGCGACCTAGCAGGCGCGCCTCGGAGGAGAACACAGTGGCCGCGCTCGCTACGCAGTCCGTCACCCCTGAGCAGCACGCCAGCTGCACCGTCTGTGGCGGCCAGTGAGCCCACCGAATACCTTCGCTCAATTCAACGTAGGGAAGATGAGAAGCCAGCAAGACCGGCCTGGAAACTGCGCAGATATTTCTCCAACTTACACGACTCTTTTCGTGGAGCGACACGCGCGTTACATCAGACCAACGGCCTGAGTCGCACGAGGAGTCAGAAAAGGAAGACGTATAGCAGGGAGGAGGATAGCTGTGATGGTCAGACTGACAAGCGGTTTAGGCGAATCTGAGGAATTCAGAGGCGTACTTTCATGGTCTTTGCTCAGGGTTCTTCTTTGCTTGAGAGGTTTGGTTCTGCTACTAGTTACTCGTGCCCGACCATATAAACCTTGCGGTCTTCTGTAATTCGTCATCTCGTACTAGCATCTCAAAAAAACTGCATCTTCACCCTCACATGTGACCACATCAAGACCCGATTCATAGGAGCTGGTCTTGAGTTTGCGGCAAGCCACATGTGCATTTGTACTGTGATGAGCCGGCATATCAGGTGCCGGCCTTCGCGCAGGCTAGCAGAACCTCTGGTATGGTACTTGGCACACCACCCTGAATCCTCGTAAATGCAAAGTGTTGGGTAGTGCCGCACGCGTTCTAGACTTGCACAGAAGATGCGCTTCGCACTTCTGATACCATGGACTGGAGCGTGAAGGTGTGGCGAGGTACACCACCTCAAGTTTCGACCCCAGCGAGGCCCTCCAGTACTTCCTGCCCCACTCCACCTTGCTCAGTAACCAGCTTGATCATTCTCGTGATTACAGCCCTTTTGACACCTCCACGCGGCGGTCGCCAGACAGTCTGTCCCTGGTCCTTTTCGCGCAGTACGAGAGCCTCCGCCGCCGTCAGCGATGTCCCGCCAGCAGTTGTGTTGAGGGCAGTGGGCACGCCAGCGCCAGTCAGTCTTGATGGAGGGTCAACAGTGCGAAGTGCAAGCGTTTTCAGAACCATCTCGTTGTCCGGTGTACTGGAAGGTGCCACGCTGATCGCCACCACGGCATCGGCAACCGCCAGCTCCTCTCTGCTCGGGTCCGCGATGATGTTCTCACCAACACTCATGACGAGCAGAGTGACCGGTGGCTTCCGCTGACTTTCAGATCTGCCTTCCGACTGTGGGTAGAGAAAGTGTGATGCTTCCCAGTCGTCGTTGAACAGCGGGTCTTCGTCCTTCTCAGAGAGTAGCGCAGGCATCCTCGTCGACAGTAGAGCAAGATGGGTAGTCAAAGACAAGAGCGGTAGCGGATATGAAAATGGCTGAGAAAGCAACAGAATCTACAGATAGACTTACCGTTAGCATGGTCGTTACTTACTCCAATTGTGTCTACACATACGTCAATGTAGAGCCTCCAGTGAAAGCGTCTGTTGATCCAGAGACGGTCCTTGAGCTCACCGTCCGCCAGCAGGGCTTCTGTCAGCATGGCAGACAAGAAGACAGGCAAAGCATCATCGTCGCGCATGCCAGGGATCTCAATGGCAACCTCAAGCCACGTCTCTTCGCCTTTGCCGGCGCGTGAAGTCTGCTCATCATCCTCTTCGTCCATGTCTACATCTCCAACGCCGCCCGCACCCAAGCCCAGCACACCTTCTGCTCCTACTTCTCCAGTCGCGGAGACGAATGTTCGGCTTTGCTCCACCTCCGCCTTGACGCCCACGACAGCTTCCGTGCCATCGGCGAAGCAAATTCTTGCGCTTCCATTGGTGCTTGGTAGGATGTCTGTTTCGGCTACAAGAGGTCGGAACTGTGTTGGCGAGCGGCCATCAGGTCGGATCGGCGGGTTCTGTGATAGCGAGTTGTGGAGGTACGAAAGTTCTGCTGGCGACAGAGGGATGTTCGTGTAAGGAGCCATGATGACTTCGGAGAGGACTTTGTCAGATTGTGTATTTCATCACGGCACGAAGTGTCGTGAGCGTGAGTGGTTGTATGTTCTATGTGGTTGGAAATTTATATCCAAGTGAGGTCCAAAGGTTTCAAGGTTCGAAGAGAGGGCTTTCGAAATCGCCAGCACCTTGAACTCTCCGCCACTAATCGCTAATGATACAAAGCAACACCTTTTGCAGTACACGATGGTATCACACGATGAACCCATCACCGCACCAGAGAGTAAAACCGACCTTGCAGCCGTAGAACGATTAAACAATCTTCCGCCCTCCTCCTGGCAACATCTGATCCCAGACCTGCTCTGCTCGCTACAAGACGCAAACTGGCCGATATTCATGGATGTTACCAACTTACCACTCAAATGTCCCCATAACCTGATCGGACCACTGCGTACGGTCTTCGAGGGCGACGACGATACATGGCAATCCTGGACATTGGAACATCTCATTCGCAGGCTACCAGAGGACTGTCTAAATGAACTCAAGCCGATGCTGCTCGAGTTTTATGACCGCGTGCCACCTGGTGTGGACGCCGACTGGGACATGAAGGCCGAGGTTGACGAGGTTCTTGGGTTGATAGGACCACGCCATCAGGTCCCTCAGACGAGTCTCGAACAAGGTCAATGACCGAGGAAGCGAAAGTAATGGAAGGAGTGACATGAGTGTTGAAGCCATCTCTGATTGATTGGCAGCTGTACACAGTACAGACCTCAAGTAGATCTACCAATACCATCCGCCAGTCCATCCACCTATCCCCTCCGACCGAAAAGCCGAAGAGGCTCACAAAACAATGGCGCCCCATCATGGGTCACGCTCTGGGTATCCGACAGCTACAGATAAAATATCTGCTGGCCAAAGCCCTCGAAAAAGCCACCTTTTTTGTACATTGACGCGCCGTGCGCCTTTCTCTCTATGCTTGAATGTCGGTCCGAAAATGCTCCAAAGAAATGCTGATGCTCGCGCTGAGCGATGTCGATATATTCGCGCCAAAGTAGATTATAGCCAGTCGATAGAGCTAGATGTAGCTGTACACATATGTACAGAGTGAAGCGCCATCCGAGCGAGTGTGCCGTGTGCCGTGATTTGAGACGCCGTCTGGTCTAAGATATGAACAGTTGATGACAAGGGAAGATGAGATCGCTCTCTTGCGATATGCCGCTAGCCAGAATCTGGCAACGCCGTCCGGATGCAATGGTGAAACAAAGGAAATAGCTGGTCTTTCGAGGAGGCCAGGCTGAGAGGTAACGCTAATGGTACGAAGGAGAGCCAGCGAGTGATGTGTAAGGGTCAGACTACCGGTAGGCTTCCTGCGTTGCAAAGATGCTGGCGGCTGCCATGGAGGCCCAGTCATTGTCATCGTATGGCGGTGTGGGCCACTGCGGGTTGACATTGTCCTTTGGTGGTGGCCGCGGAGGAATGTTCATTGGCTTGGTAGGCGTATAGTCGTGCGATCCGAAGCTCACCCCGTTCATGTCTTTCGACGGTGAAGGCGTCAGATAAGCCGCCGGATAGCCGGGGTCAGAAGTGACTTGATGGATTTGCGGACGTCCTTGCTGCTGATGAGGCGCTCCTCCGTGAGACTGATGGTCTAGTCGCCTGGCAGCTGTGCGTGCAGAAGTGAGAGCTTCGTCCAGTAGTTCATCTTGCTCGTCGGGCGTCTCATAGTGGTTGCCATTGTTGGCGTATCGAAGTGAGCGCCGGGTCCTGCTTCCTGTTTGACCAGGAGACGATCTGCCTTCAACGCCTTGTAGCGAATGGTGTCTTTTGAGTGCAGGGTTGCTATGCATTTTTGCTGGCTGCTTGAGTTGTTGTTGTGGCAGCTGCTGGTTGCTCGAAGCTAGAGCTGCGGCATCAATACTGTAGCGAACACTTTGCAATGCTCGGTCAAGATCTGCAAAGTTTGGATCAACAGAAGGATCACTAGCTGTAGGCGCGATAGCATGTGCCTCGGGAATGAGTTGACGGTTCGAGGACCATGGTGCGCATCCGACGTTCGCCTCAAGATCATCTGGGTTTGGCGAGATGGGAACTTGCTGCCGACCAGAGAGGCGTCTGGCGCGTTTACGCAGGTGCGAGAAAAAGCTCTCCCTCTGACTGCCAGTGGGCGACTTCAAGCCATTGCCATTCAACCGGCGTTCGGCTTCTTGTCGGTGAACATCGGCGTAGTGATTGCCCTGTGAGTTGACAGACAACTGTCGCCCAATCTTTCTGTGATTATCCTCGGGCTGATCCGTGTATCTCGTGTTTGCTTGAGCAGTGACTTCGTTGGGCAAAGGCGAGACTGGGCGGATGGATGGAAGAATAGGTATGGGCGCTCCGTTGTTAGACGCACCATTCGTCCAGGTGGCGCGCTTCGTATTGGCCGGTCTGCTCTTGGTGACTTGCGGGGGCGCTTCCGTCGTGCTCGCGTGCACAGGAGGAGGCCTGTGGGTCTGCGGAGGTTGAACATGCTCCGGTACAGCAGGAGGTGCTGCCTCGCGAGCTGGCAGCGACCGTCTGAACCATGAAGAACTCTTGGTAGATAATACCTGCGCAGGCTCATTGACATCCTCCATCGGAGCGTGGCTCGAACCCTTTCGAGAAAGAACACGGGTAGTCGCACTGCTCTTCGGCCTAAGAGGGTCGACAGCGTCCGCGAAGAATTTGTGTTCCAAGGCCTGCCTCGAAGTCGGCCGCGCCTTTGGATCCCACATCAGGCACCAGGTAACGAAATGTGCAAGGCTCGCCGGCCACTGTGGGGCAGGGAGGACGGTATCCAGAGAGTGCGGCGCCATCTTGGGAAACGAGAACCCGAGCTTCTGTGCAAGCTTTGTGCCTTCTCTCCATTCGCCTCCACCCATTCTTTGACCGTGTCTATCCATCCAGGCTCCGGGGCTTCCCATGATCTCGCATACTCTCCAGACTTGGTCCACCTCGTTGCCCCCAGGAAACAGTGGTTTCAACGTTGCAATCTCCACTGCCATTGCGCCGATGGCCCATATGTCCACAGGGGCTGAATACTCACCCGCCCTCAAAAGAACTTCGGGTGCCCGATACCATCGCGTTGACACGTATGTCGTGTATGGCACCCGAGAGTGCGTTTCTCTTGCTAGCCCAAAATCTGCGATCTTAATCGTATAGGTAGGTGGGGTCGAGGGTGGTGTCACGAGTGCGGAGTACCGCTTGAAGCTGTGGCTCGAGTCAGACGCAGATGTCGAGACCAGTATGTTCTCGGGCTTGATGTCGCGATGGAAGAAGTCATAATCGTGGATATGCTCAAGACCAGACATGATCTGGAAGAGTATGCTCTTCACGCTGCCATGATCAAGAGGTTTGTGGTCCCGAGCTTTCATCAGCTGATAGAGGTTGCCATCCATGTACTCCATAGCGATGTGCAACTTCCTGCTGAGCGGATCCAGGAAGATGTCATACGCAGGCACCAGGTGGGGATGATTTGGCAGGGTCTTGAGGAAGACTACTTCTCGAAGCTCCATGCATTGCGAAAAGCTGTCAAACGTCTTCTTCATGGTTTTAATGGCAACCTGGAGACGGGTGAGCAATGCGCCATTTCTTCCCGTTCGTGACACTTACCAGTGTCCCTCTTCGAACGACATGAGCGCCAGCGCTTCTCGTCCTCCCCAGTGCGACACTGCCAAAGCTTCCATCGCCAATGTCCTTCAGGATCTCGAACTTATCCTCGAGACACGCGGATGACTGTGGGACCGCTGGCCAACCACGGTGTGAGTCGTATGCCACCGTCATGCTGGCTTCCGCGAGCACTGTGTGTTCTTGAAGATTAAAGTGCTATCTCGACATCAAGATAATTGACTGGTGATCAACCTGCGATGGAAGTCAGTACTGCAGATGATCCGCGATGGCGCGGCGCGAGAACATGCCTTGGACGAGGAAAGTAGCGTACCGCGATGTACGTAGGCTTGAATGTCGGTCGAGATGGGTGGGATTACTATTAGCACGCGTTGATATAGATTGGTCCGTGGTGATGCAGTAAAGATAGTGGGTGTCGTCGGTCGACGTGCGTCAGGGTCCTGCTCAGGCGTCGAGTGGGATGTTAAAGAAAGTGGACGGCGATGGGAAGGGTTGTCGACGAGATGGCCCTGAGAGCTTGGATGTTGGAGGTCGCAGACTACGGCGTGCGGGAGGGCTGCCGAAGGGATGGCGTCCTTCTACTAGCAGTTGATCAACAGGAACAGTGCCGAGATAGCGTGGAAGGCAAGTGGGCTGACTCGAATGCCTGTGGGGCCCTCCAGAAGGTGATGAGACAAGCGACACGGTTTCTGACCTCGAAAAGGAGGTTTTTCGGGAAGTGCCTTGTGACCAGTCGCGGTCCGGGGCGTCGCGATCGAGGTCAAATCAAGGTTTGACCGCGGGTTCTGTTTATCTCGAACCCAAAACTTGCTCTGCGCTTTCGGTGCCGTTTAAACCGCGCAAGTGAGCGGATTCCGTGAAATTGCTGGACTGCCCTGCGATAGTGCGCATGTACCCGGTCTCTTGGGATGAGACACAGCAGCCGGGATTGGAAATAACGGTAAGAATAGGGCGGTGGGGGGAGGCTCTAGTTGGAGTTCCAGAAAGGCACTCGGACGGTGAATCCTAGCTGCTCACACAGGGCCCTCCAGGAGGTGCAAAACGGTGAAGGAGTCGGCGGCGAAAAGACGGAGCGTCGTGTTGTAGATAGACCCCTTTAGGATGACAGCCCGATCACGCTAGTCAAGACAACGCGGTGATGGACTTGATGACGGCGAAACTCTGGGCCTATCTGCGCAAGGCAAAGGCGCGGTGGCGTTCCATTGGCAGGTGCATGGCAGAGAATGAAATGTGATGCACCGGCTGTGAACGAGACGGGATAGAATTGTAAGCGATGGAGGTGGTGGGATGACTGTCAAATCGCGTCCTGACAGTCGTCGCTCCTTCGCACGCAGAAGGCGCGAGGTTGGCAATTCGGCTGTATCCGCCGCACGTTGACTTCACATCCTCCCCTGCATCTCTATTTCCGGGCATGCAGCAGACGTCACCATATCTCACGCGCTTGTCCCACGGTCTGACGGCTGATAAGACTGATTCCATGCACACCAACATCTCACGCGTCACTACACTATACGTCGTTCTCCAACAGCACGATAGCGAGACGAGCGACGACAGCGCTCACGTTGCGACGCGCAACGACTTCGGATCGGAGCCCAAGCAGGTTTTGGGTTTGCCCGGCTCGAGCCCGGCTCGCAGTTCCCCGGGTCACATCGTGCAGTAGTCTGGAATTGCCCCTGAGCTTACGCAGCCCTATTGGTTATCCCAGTGGTCGATGACAGCCAATAATCGGAATTGACACTTCCAATTTACGGACATTTGAACATAGCCGGTGTCATAACTTGTGATCAGAACATGGCCAGAGGCTCTCGCTCTGGCGCAAGCTGTTGTTGTATACCAGGCATGTTCGGAACAAAACAGCTGACTCATGGGCAGAAGAACGACTCGCTTAGTTCCATTGGGCACGACGAAAGGCTGCGTTCGTTTGTAGGCGGTCTGGAGACGATGAGACCGTTGAGTATTGATGATGATGACAGGCGGTGACACGGAGGAACACTTCATCGCTGGTTCGGCATCGCACCCGGTCGCACAGATGATGGCACAGATAGCACATTAATTATGCCGTCCCATCGATCCTGCTTCCGTACCCGTGAGATTGGGCTCGGTGACTACGAACCACCTTCTTGGAACGAATGGCTTGGACTTGTCAACATGTCTGCAGGTGTCCTAAGATTTCTGAGGTGAAGGCCAATACTGCAAAGTAACGAGCACGATGGGCTACTGCCTTCAGTAGCATCCTGTGAGCAGCCTCATCGCATCGAACGCAAGGTCTCAGGCGCAGCGAGGATCGCGCTTCATGTTGTACTTCGTGCTGTGCATGCGTTGATCATGTGAGCGCCGATTTTGCTGCTATGTCCTATGCGTTGATAACCATGTGAACATCTCAAGGCATACCCTTGCGGCGCACGAGTAGGTGACGCAAGCAGCAGGATGCAGCTCGGCAGAGCTTTCAGAAGGATGTTCTTTCTCGACTATGCAAGGGCATCCTGTCATCAACAAGCCCGGACCGATACTCGGCATTATCATGTGCTATACCCAAGATATCCCTCCCATAGGGTCTCATCCTCACCAGTAACAACGAAGCGTCTTTAGAAAGCATGGCAGCATGACAGTTTCAGAAGCTCGAAAAGGCTTTTCCAGATACTGAACACTCCAATGTGCTCAGCAGCCCGTTGCTTCTTCCACAAAGCAAGGAATGGGATCCGTACCTCACTTTCCCCCTATCCAGTCTTAACTTGCTCAGCAGATACGATGCTCCGGCGGCCTCCAAGGCACTCCGAGAATCTCAAAGATCTTTTTCTCGTCCTTGCCTTCCACCAACGTCCCTTCACTCAGCTTCTCCCGGTTCTTGCCTCTTATGACATCCTTGTAGAGCCCTCGCTGATTGAGCCGCATCCCCTTCGTCCCCGCCAGCAATCGTATACTGCGATTGAATATGTCATCACCCGTGAAGTAGATCAGAGCTGCTCCAAGCTCGCCCGAGGGCACCAGCAGGAAGTCTATGCGTCGCCATGGCCGGGGCGGGGCACCTGGTGTCGAGGCTGGGATCTGAGAGGCACCATGCCACTTGCTCCCGTCGTCTTTCGACGTAGCTGCCAGCGCTGCCACAAGAAAGTTTTTGGCGAACAACGCAGGTATGAGACGCTCCAGCACTGTCTGACGGATGAATGCAGATCCAGTATGTGGATGAGTGATCATGCAGTCGATATCGCCAGACGTTTCCGCGCCTCGACGATAGGATCCTCCGACAATGACTTCGAATGCTGGGTCGATCTGGTAAAGAGTATCCTTTACGACGCGGCCGTGTTGTTCTACCTCAGCCCTTGGTATGCGCGTCTGGAAGTCTGCGTAGTGCTCGATCCCGATGCGTTGGTTGACAGTCAACTGGGCCTTCTCGAGTACCTCGTCCACTGTCTTGTAGCCAGCGTCAACCCACTTGTTTGCTTGAGCAGGTCCCACGCCATAGATCTGCATGAAAGCCTCGAAAACCTGATCACTCGGCTCGGCTTTTGCGTTGTCGAGACGGCGAAGTCGGTTCGTAAAAGCTATCTCCTCTATCTTCGTAGCTAGTCGTTCACCGATCTGCGGAAGAGCCAAAGCCTCCTCTCGCGTGCAGACTTTGATCTTGTGGTTGCGTAGCGTGCCGATTGCTTTCCGATAAGCCCTGATACGCCATTCGTCTCCAATCTTGCCGTAGTAGTCGGCCATCTGCTGTAATATGGCGATAGTGGGCGCATTTGGGGGTTCGGTCTTCGACCCAGTGTGCTTTTGCATGCACTGGAACTTGTCTTCCATGCTCCTAAACTTCGTCTTTGGCTTTATGGCCTTCTGTGCAACCACGGCAACCTCATCGTCTGTGTCGGGTCCTTCAGAGGTTGTTGGTCGGCTCGCAGCCTCTTCGTCCTCGTCCAGTGGTACGTGCTCCAACTCCCTAGCTTGTGCTATTGCAGCATCGAACTCGGCGGTACTCTCAATATTGCTTGGTGCGGCAACCTGCTGTATCGTTTGAGTCTCTTCAGTTGTGGTTGTATTGAAAGCCAGAGCGGGCCCGGGTACTTCATCTGTATACTCGTCTCCCTCTGGAGTTTGTGGTTCACGAGTGGTGACTGACTTTTTGCCTGCTTTTAATTCTAGCGACTTGTCCGAACGAGATAATACCGGCCGCGTAGTGGACGTGATCATCTGTCCTTTAATTCTGAACCGAGCCTGATGTGGGTCAAGTAGCATGCGATAAGTTATGCACTCTGCAGGATAGTCTTCTGAAACGACAACAGTTGTTGAAGGAATACTTTGCCTTTTCAAGAACTTGAGAAGAAACTCATACTCCATGCCTTTGTCGACAATGATATGAGTGACCTCCTCGTCGAAGTCCTTAATCCATACCGCACCATACTCGGCAGACTTGGCTATACGTATTTTCCGGGCAGGATTCTTGTCATTGTTTAGAAAGAAGAAGAAACGCAGTCCTTTCAGGATCTGCTGATCTTCTGGGATTCGCAATATATCGTTCTCTCGCTTCCGCTTAGTCCCTGCTTTCGAGATGACCGCAGGCCTGGGGACGTCAACGACCGTGGATCGACTGGGAGTGCCAGAGAATGTATGGCGACTAATCAATTTCGCTGGCACTTGGAGCGAGCTGGGAGGCCGTCCGGGTGGGCTGCCCTCCCTTTGGACCTGCTGCCGTCGTGACTGTTGACCAATTGTGCTATCCGACGTCGTTCGAGCGAGACCTTGGGTGCTTGTGTTTGCTTTATGCTTGGCCTGAGGAGCTTTTCTCATTGCTTCGATGGAAGCCTCACGGCCAGGATCGGGAGTGTCATCGTCACTGTTCGCGAGCGAGTCCCAGGCCTGGTAGAGCTCTCGCTTCTGTTTCAAGGCCTCATCGCTCATTGCGGCGATTATTCATGTAGTCGTGATGAGAGTGATGGAGGTTGACACTTATCTGGTGTTGAGCATCTAGGCGTCAGTGTCACTTATACGTGGATCTGAGAGTAACCCGTCAGCTCCTGCCACAGCATCCCAGGCAGCAATTACGAGTGCCTATAATCGCAATGCTTGATGTGTGGTACAAGTGAAAGCGAAACTAAGGTTGCCACGGTGGTGGTGGTGGTGGTGGTGGTGGTGTGGAGCAAGCAAGCGCGTCTCGCGTTACACCTTCAAATCTTCGTGCTCACATGAACATCTTCAGTGCCTTCAAAGACCGAACCCGATGAGAGAATGTACGCGGAACAGGGTAACAAGCTCGTCGATGATGCCAAACGCATCGCCTCGCTCCAACATCTTCCGCCGTACGCGACAACAACAGTCCGAGCAGTGACGAAGGAAGTCCGGGACCTGGACCGCGAAGTCACCAACCTTCTGGCCCCTTACGGAAGCACACAAGGTAGCGATGGCACTCAGATCAAAAGCTCTTTCAATCCAGCAGACGATCCGGCCACAGCATGCGCTCTACTGGTGAATCATCTCAGCATGCGGAGAAACAAGCGGTGCCTGCTCGCATACCACCGCATGAGGACCAGCAAGCTTGAGGAAATGTGCTGGAACGGCATTGACATAAACGATCTACAGAACCAGCCTGTATCGACTCCCTCAGCTGCCGGTCCTAGGCAGTCAACAACGGCCAGCAGTCTGAGCGCCGAAGAGGAGCAGTACGCTCATCAGTACAGCGATCTTCTGGCTGCGTACAAGGGACAGTGGACTGACATCGACTTGACTGGAAGTCTAGAACCCCCAAAGGACATCTTCATCGACGTGCGAGTGCTCAAGGACGCTGGCGAGATTCAGACGGAGTATGGGTCGATCACGCTTACGAAGAACAGCCAGTTCTATGTTCGCCAAGGCGACGTGGAAAGGCTCATACAGCAAGGCTATCTACAACGACTCAGCTGAACCAACGCTCTCATACGATCCGGGATCCTTGCTTTCCAGTCGACCATAGTCCGTCACCCAGAGTGTTACTCAGAAGAGTCAGCAAGATCTTTACACTCTCACTCAGCTAGAAGCATTGCAGAATACTGCAACATGGTCAAGGGCGTGTCAGAGAACCCTCCCACCCAACAAGATGACTCCAGCAGCCTCTGACTCCTGCGTACTCACCTGGTTTCAACGTTTGGACCCACCACCTAACACCTTCTTACTGGCGGCCTGTCAGCTCGCGAACTTCTCTGCCTCATCTGCGCAGACAGCAGCAAGCGTCTCTGGCACTTCAAGCAAGGCCGCTCGCATCTCGGTCTGATCACGGTCTCCTCGCAAAGACCACTCTCGAGCTTGCGTGGACAAGTGGACATCGTGATGGGGGGAGGCGTGGTGACAGGTGTAAGTCGATTGTTGGAGGATGCACATGGCCGGTGCAGGGGCGGGATGATCGAAGCCTGCTGGGCTGGGAAGTTGTGTACAGAGGGAGTAGAGGAAGACACTGCACCGTCTTCAACATTGTGTATCGCACTGACACTGGCACTCGTTGCTCTCTTCGAGGTGGAGTGCATACGAGACTTGTTTTACAAGCCTCTTGTCAAACAAAAGCATTATAAACGCGCTCATTCAGGTGCGTGCAGAAGATACAGCAAGCTCTCATTCAGCGCATCCAGCGCTTGCGTCTAGGGAGTCTCAGTCCCGACACCAGCAAATGCGTACGCCCACAAACCTCCATACCATGCAGCCGTATCCATCCAAGCCAGGCCTATCGAAAGGTCAACGCCGCCGTCCATCATACATATATTTCGCACACTGTTGACTGCAATGTCAAGTGCTCTTTGCCGCAACAGCAGCTGCTTCAGTACCGTTCCCACACACCTCACCTCCCACATGCTTGATCTTCCATCTGTGCTCCGAATCCTCCACCGCTTCAACAGCCACCTTGAACCCAGTGGGAATCATCTCGTGCGTAAGCTCCCACCCAGCACGTCGACAGAGGTCCACCACCACATCGTCGCAACTGCCCAGCAACTGTATGTCGAAGTTGACATGCTCGACTGGATCCCGTGAGATGTAGATGTGTGGAATGTCCTTAGGCAGATAGTTGGGCATTTCACTCACCGGTGCAACCTTCAAGGACGTTCCGATCACCACCACCAGATCGACGCTGTTAGCGTCGCGGTCGGTGAAGGTTGTGAAGAAGTCGTTTGGCAGTTGTTCGCCGAAGAACGTGATATCCGGCTTCATGACCCCTGGCTGCGGGATGTCGTCATCCATATCATCGTCTGAAGAGGATGAATGGCGACGTTGAGGCATGGGCTTGCGCTTCTTCGGCTTGGGCGCCGCTTGCGCAGCGGCGATCTGAAGCTTACAGGGCTTGCAGTACGAGACACGTTTTGCGCGGATGTCGGCGAAGATGTCGGCGCCTGGGACTTTGTGCTTGCACTTCCGACACGTGGCTCCTGCAAAGCTGCCGTGACATTGGATGAGGCGCTCCTTCTCGATGCCGGCGAGCTCTTCGAGGTTGTCGATGTTCTGGGTGTAGTTTGTTTGCAGCTTGCCCTTGTCCTGTAGCAGGCGTATGAAAGCATGGGTGGGCGAGTAGTGCTTGAGATCAGGCAGTATGTCTGCAGCGAGCGTGTAGAACGTGCGTGGATCGAGATCGAACTCTTCGATGTCGAATACGATTTCAGGCTCGTTGATGCCCATTTCCACGAGCTTGGAGTAGAATCCAGTCTCCTTCGAGCGGAAGTCTGGGATGCCGAGGGAAGTTGAGATTCCAGCGCCAGTGATGACCATAATGTTCTTCCGGTCACGTAGCAAGGCAGCAGCGTCATTGATCGTGTTGTACTGCACGAGCTTCTGACGCTTGTAGCATGCTCTGACGATGGCCTTGACAAGGAGGTCGACATAGAACTTCTCGCCGTAGATCTCCCAGATTTGAGGATGAAGACCGAAAGCAGTTCCTAGGAGGACTGGCGGGATGGAAGCCTTGGTCAAGAACTCATCGACAAACGCCTCAGGTCCGACCTTACGTAGACGAGCATGCAAGCCGGAGACTATCCGGGCATCGAGACAGTCGTCATTGTCGGGAGTATCTTTTAGGGAAGTTAGTTCATGACAGCTTCGATAGTTTTCGTGCAACAGCATACCATTGCTATAAGGCTCAAGCTCCGCAGTATCGAGCATGTCGTCGATCAACGACTGATTGTCATCATCGGCTTCCTCCGCATCATCCTCTAGCTTCCGTGGAAGCGTGGGACGATGGTCGCCATTTGTGCTCTTCGCGGCTGTCACATGTCCGTCTGTAGCACCCATCGGAGCAGCAGCAGCATCTTCGTCTCCATCTCCCGTGAGATCGATCACACCCTTGTCGAGAGCAGAGTGCCTACGTTTGCGGTGCGCAAGTGGCGTTGCAACTTTTGGTTGAGGCGAGGCGACTGGTGAAAGCGCCATGATTGTGCAGTCGTGCCTACCAGGCGATTTGACCGTGATCGCAAGACCTTACGGTCCAAAGATTGTCTGAACGAATTGCCTGGTCGGCACGAAAGTTGTGGATGTTCGGAGATTTATTTAGAGTACAAATTTTGAGTTCGACGCAGGGACTGGAGGATCCCTGCATTTACACGTGCTTTGGATGTCTTACACGTGGAGATAAAGCCGACATCGATGGCCAGAGGTGAATGGGCAAGATTTAGACTGGGAGTGGGAGATACGACACTCTATTCGAGGCCTGCTAACCCATCCTTCTGCTCATTCGTCTCGTCGATAGCGAAGGCGGAGAAGAAGAATAAAGGGTGGTGAGTATCAATCTTGTTCTACAACAGCACGACACATCATTCTTCATTCTCTGCTAACAGCTATAGAGCATGCAATGCGCTCTGTCCTACCAGTGCAAGCCCGTTCCATCGTCGGGATATGCCCCTGCACTACTCCAGAACTGACTGTTGCTTGCTTGTGAATATCGATATCGCCTGAACAGACATATCATTGGGGGACTTACTCTGCAGGTCCGATCGGACTGTAGTTCGTGGATCCGACATACGGCCAGTTTCCCGTGCCACAATAGCGAGCGACTTCGTCTGATCGGCGTCACTCTCCCTTCAAATTTCATTCCTCAAGCCAATATCGAGGCCTACGCCATCATGTCTTCCTCAACCCTCCTTCTTGGCCTTCTTGTTAGGCAACGCCGGCACCTTGAATCCAGCGGCGTCGATCTTTCCAGGCGCCGCACCCGCCGGGGTTCCAGCTCCAGGTATCTGCGTGAACTGGCCACCCTGTAAAAACGGAACGTCAGCACATGTCTCACCCTCTCTCACATATCGTACCAAGGGGAGCCATTCTGGGCCGAATTTACTTGCCTTGAACCACCTATCCTCCTCCGCAGCCCGCTTCCGACCCATCTCAGCCCTGACTTTCGGATCCACAAGCTCCAGCCCTTGCACCGGTGTGAAGGCAATCGTACTCGTCGTACCACCAGTATTACCCACGTTCGTCTTCAAGCCCGACCCAACTCCTGACGTTCGCAAGCCAGATGCACCCAAAGCACCACCACCAAATCCGCGCAAAGACGTAGCAGTCCCACCAACCGGAGTAGCGCCACCCCACCCAGGATTCTTCTTCGACAGCTTGGCTCGTGTGCGGTTGTCGATCTGTTGCGAGCGAACACGACCATCTTCCTTCTGTCCGATCATGCCCATACCCTTCGTTGAGTCGCCGAAACCGACCTCCTCTTCCTCCTTGCCGAAAGCCATCCTGTTCTGCGCTTTGCGTAAGTCGGTCATCGCGGTCGCCTCCTTCGCTTTTCGTGCTCGTCGACCACCTCGCTTGCGTGCTGGCTTGTCGTCGGGTGCTGGGAGAGCACGCACACCTTTGTTGGGCGGCGCTTCTGATAGCTTAGCGATCCGCTTCTCGACCTGGTCATAGAACGCCAATCCTTGTTCGCCCGCAGGCGCTTCGTGGGCCTGGTCTACACGAGCAGCGAGGACGATCTTGGCGGAGAGAATGCGCGTTGCTTGGACTTTCAGATCCTGAGAAACGTCCCGAACGATCTCGTTGTTGTAGAGGAAGCCTTGATGGCGGATACCTGTGTTTGTTGCGAGACCGATAGTGGCGTTGCTCTTCTTGCTTCCCAAAGGAGCCAGGTTGCATGCGGGTGTCTTCGCCAGACCAGTGATGCCACCGGTATAGTTGAGCAGTTGAGCAGCAGTAAGAGAGCCGATGAGGGTTGTGAGGTTGGGTGCGAACATAGACATGCGAGATTGGACATATTCGGTCAAGATCGTCTTCGCGCGGTCCAGCTTCACAGTCATCTCACATGCTCGTCTGATAGATGCGAGTTCCTTCTCCGCAAGTGGTTCGCCACTTGTTCGTGTCGCTTCCAACGTGACAACCATGAGTGAAGGTCGATCCAGTATTTGCTTGAGAGACTGTCCGAGGATGTTGTCGGTGGTGTTGCTGATGGCGTCTACCTTCTTCATAGGGCCATTCCCAATGATTGCCACGGTTTTCGCATACTCGAGAGGGTTCTGGATCAGAGTCTCCAGCTCAGGAAAGCGCACGGAGTAGTGATCGCGCATAAACTTGTGTACGAGGATGATCTCGCCATCGATGCTCGTAGACAGCGTATTCGACTGCGTGAGCAGCTTGTACTCCGGATTGTCCTCGATACTGCCGATATTCCTCGTCTGCTTCTCTGGTGGAAGTGTCTTGTAATACTCGATTTTCTGCGCGACGACCGATAAGTCAGGAAGGCTGTTCGCAAAAGATGTAAATGCTGTGACAACAGAGCAGCTGCTGGGGGGCGTAGGGGATAGCTTACCTCCATGACAGGATCCAACTGCTTCATCAAACCTGCGACACTGCGCACGTCGCTCACAGTCTTCAGCTCCATTTTCTCAACTCTCGCCTTTGTCTCTTCCTCGTCCTCCTCGGTCTCCATCTTGAGATGAGCTGGCGCGCCATCTGCTAGGTCTGCATCTTCCAGCTCCTCATCGTCCACGTCCAGCTCCATGCCCTCATTATCTAGCTTTGTGCTCGATTCGCCGTTTTCTATGGTCTCCTCGTCTGCCAGGTCGCCGCCGGGATAGTAGCCCTCATTCTGCTCCTCCTCCTCGTTCTCGGATCCACTGTCCTCGAAGTCGTTCAACAGCTCGTCGGCGATGGTCGTCATATTGGCGGGCCCAGCGCCCTGGTGGCGCCAGTGAGATCACTGCTGTCCGGTCGATATGGTGTAGCTTGCAGTACAGTGACGCAAGTTGTCTGCGGTGGTGTCGTGCTGAAGAGAAAGTTCGATCTGGAAGCTCAAGCAACCTCGAAGTTCGCCGTATCCACCTGAGTCATGAATTGACGCCTAAGGCCGAAGGATAATAGGCACGTGATGCAGTTAAGACATGAAGATCAAGATGACTTGAGTGTTACGATGACATAACTATGAGTGTATCATGATCTTCTTGCTGGCGTTCAGTCGTAACTCATATTATCATTAACTATGTGCCAGAAGCCGCCTACACATGTCTGCAGTAGCCGAAGCGCGTATCTTGTACAATCCGTAATGCTTCCTGTGAAGCCAACGCATTCCATCGTACCATTTGTCCCTGATAGTGAGGATTATATCATGCTTCGTTCAATCAATAGACCGATCGTTGCCACGTCTCACTCCTGACTCCATCCCCATACCGTCACCCCACAGTTTCGTTTCCGTACACCAAGTACCCTCCTCCATCCCGCGAAAGTCAACTCACAAGTCCTCCAGCGCCTCGGAGAACTTACTCAAGAAACACCATTCGTTATCACAGGCGCTTGAGAGTTCTCCTTCTGCGCGCCGGCGGTGGCCTGCGGAGTCTGATGGTCTGGCTTTGGCAGGGCCTGGGGCTGCGATGGCACCTCTGTACTCCTCACTTTGCTCTCGGTCGGTTCTGGGGTATCGTCCTTCTTGACCAAAGTCTCCACAATCTTCGGCGTCTCCTCCTTCCTCAATTGACCCTCCACTGGCCTCGGCACCTCCTTCCTTAATGTATTTTCCACTGGCTTCGTCGACTCCTTGCTCAACTGACTCTCCATCGGCTTCCCCACTTCATCTTTCTTCGGAATACTCCCCAGCTCCGCACCCTGCCCCGACTGCCCCCTCTTCCTGCCTCCAAAATGATGCCACGCCGAAGCCTTCCCAGTCCCATCATGACTGCTCGGTCTCTCAGACTGCGAATGCGAATCGGAATCCATGATCCGACTCAACATGCCTCTCTTCTTCTGCGGCGCAGGCTTAGGCTCATCCAGCGAAATATCCTCCAAGTCTCCCTCTTCCTCCTTCTGGGTCTTCGGGACCTGCAAAGGTCGTTGGAAGCTGTTCGAACTCCGTACCGGTGGAGGAAGGAACGTCCTCGAGTCGAGCGAAGCCCGTGGTCGCTGCTCGCCGGGTTGGATGACTGGAGACCGGGCAGAGATGTCGAACGAGCGGCGGTAGGAGTCGAAGGATTCGCGGGAGATGTTGAAGGGTTCGTTCTCGTTGAAGACGCTGCGGTGGTTGCTGCTGGTCGTTGTGGTGCTGCGGGAGGATGAGGTTGTCCAGAAGGATTTCCGCTCTGGCGGGGAGGGAGGAATGAATACGCCGCTGTCGTTGATTTCTGCATCGTACTGCGTTAGTACTCATGTGTGGTGACTTGACCGTGTGATGAACGAACCACTTAATTTGTACTCGGTCGGCTCCGTCTGCTTCTCCTTGATCTCGATGGGCTTGGTGACCACACCGTTGACAGGCCTCTCCGCTCCGCCTGTCGTCGGCCGCGCATTCTCATCTTGCTTGCGGAACGGATTGCGCATGATATTGATCGGCATCTTGTTCAACGCGCCTCGATCTGTCCCACCGCAGTCGGCGCAACCGGAAATACTGCTGTCTTCTGGATTGATGTTCGTCCAATGTATAACATATACAGATCCTGCTCTGCCGTCCAACCAATGCTGCCGAAGTGAAGTTGAATGTGGAGATGCAATGCTATGTTCAATGTACTGTTGCAGCAACAGGATAAATGGCCCGGCAAGTCCGCTCGCACAAGCGTTCGCACTTTCTATGACGAGACCCAAGAAACCGGAAGGAACGGCGATTGGCGATTCGTTGATTCCAGAGGGTTGGCAAGTGAGATTTGTCCGGCAGATTTCAATTTGTCCGGCAGATTTCAATTTGTTGTTGAAAAGTCACGGAAGTGAGCGGAGCGCTCGAAGATGTCCCGTCTTACTCGTATGTTCATGCAGCCAACGCCACCACCAGACTGCTCGCGTGTGTCCGAGACAACCTGTGCAACGCGGATATGCAGGACGACGGATCGAGTAAGAATTGGGCCTTGCTGTGTGACCAGCACGTGCTGCTCAAAGAGATGTAGATCACAAATGACAAGTGAACCGAGGGTTGATGAACAGACGTTCTACCTTAACCCGACCACATCACTCGCAGCTATCTAGAACTGGTTCTTAAACTCAGGTACCCTATCCGTCCACACCTCACCAGCCTGTAAAGTCCACCCTCGTGCCCTCAGTTCCTCCTTCTGCCTCTCTCTCCGCTTGTAGATCGTCCTCAGCACCCACATCCCACACCATCCAAACGCCAAACTACCCAGCGACCACGCCTGACCCAGCGTGTACTTGGGACTTGCATCCGTCTGGTATATCTGGCCTGATATCACGCCTCCCAGGTTGGTGAAGGTCAATAGAATCCCGAGACTCGCAGCTCTCTTGCCATCGGGCGCGCGGTTCATCCCAAGCCAGGATATGTTCGTGCCAGTGCAGAGGTAGCAGGCGGTAGATATGAGGAAAGTGGCGAAGTAGCGCGCCCCTGACGACACATCGTAGACGAGGAGGATGGCGTATCCAGCCATCCCGATTGGAGCGCAGATAATGACGGACCAGAAGCGGGCGTTGTACTTGTCTGCCAGGATTGCACCGACGAAGTAAACGATGGCGCCCCAGATGCAGACTGGCACGACGAGGTATTGTGCTTCGAGGGTGGAGAAGTTGAAGCTGAACTTCAAGATAATGGGTAGGAAAGTTCCGAAGCCGTACAGAATTGTGACCATGGCTACCTGTGTTGGGGCGTGGATCCAGGTCGTGATGTCTTTGGCGGCCAGTAAGATATCTTGCTTCGTGTAATGGCCGGTGCCGCCAGAGTAGGACTCCATCTGTTCTTCGCGCACTTTCATGATGGCTTTATCGGCGGGTGTGAGGAAGTACGCTGTACTCCAGTGCGCTGGGACAAGGAAGACGGTCATGACTGCCCAGACAATCGTGATGATCCCTTCAATAATGTAGAGCCTACATACTGTTGTTAGTGACGGCACTATTGGGTGCAACGCTAGACGTACCATCTCCAACCTGACATCCCATTGACTCCGTCCATGTTGAGTATGCCGAGTGCTATCAGCCCGCCTACTGCTCCAGAGAGCGCGGATCCGACTTTTTGGAGTGTTAGTAGGACATGGAGGGCTTGGAAAGATTAGTCTCACTGAACAGGAAGCTGATTCTGAATCCGAGTTCTTCGCGCTTATACTAATTGGCAAGGAACTACGGAGAAGTGTTAATTAGTGGAGGAGAGATGCTCGCGATCGATCAAGACTCACCAAGGTCATTGCTGGGAACAGGCATCCTTCGAAGAATCCGAGCAGCAGCCGCAAGGCAAACAACGACCCTGGACCACGAATGAAACCCATACACACGCAAATGAGACCCCAGCAGAAGGTGATGGCTGGGATAAAGCGACTGAATTGGAGGCGTTTGACATATAGCGAGGCCGGGAACTGCATTTCAGCGTCAGTATGAACACCGCTTTTTTAGGTCAGAAGTGGTGATACACGCCTCCGCAAGAATGTATGTGATGTAGAAGATGGACACCGCTATCTGTTCGCGCGTCAGTGACCTGCATTTTGTCGATTGCTGGTGGGTGACTCCACGTCAAGGTCAGAGCCCTTAAGGTTGATGTCCTCGATCATGCCCTGAGTGGCCGCGAACCCGATGTTGCTGGACGGAATCAGCTTGATGCATCCCCTTCGTGTGGACTTTCGACTACCCTCGATCAAGATAAGAGATCAACATCAGAAGAAACATCACCGGCGCGATGAAGATGTCCAGCTTCCTGACCAACTTCTTCTCCTTCTTCTTGAAGTCCAAAACCTCCTGCGACGGCTGCTCATCGTCGAAACCGGCGATAACTTCGCGGTACTCATCTCGACCACCATCTTCCTTCTCCAATGAAGACGCCTTTCGGTCGAGGCTGGGGTCAGCCATAAATGAGTGTCATACATAAAGAGAGGTGTAGGGATTGAAGAAGTGAGGATGCAAACTGAGACGAAGCCACGATGGTAGGCCAGAGCAATACCTACTCCCCCGGAACTCGAACGGCACCATCCTGGTATGAGGTCTGATCCTGCTGCCGGCAAATGAAAACGTGGACGCCAAGTGACGATCATCGCATGGCGGGCTGCGTTCTCCAGCAAGTCTGCTGTTCGATATCCACTTGGTATTGCGGAGATGCAGGCGCTAATGATTCAAACGTGGAGGGTCGGAGTCATGAGAAGGAGGAGTTGGAGTTGGAGAAGAAGGATAGCTTGGGGTTCGGCGTTACTCTTCCGGGAAGTCGCAGAGGCCGGCTTGGCTTCCCCACACAATATCTAGCTGCAAAAATAAATCGAATTCACCTTCACATGAAGAGTTTCAAACCACCGGAACCTTGACGAGCAAAAATGCAAAACGTACAGCAGCCGGTATTCCCACGTGGTCACCCACCGTAGTACTAATCAGCCGGTTGCGAGCTTGAGTTCAGCTGAGCGAACGGGAAGCTCTATATTCTCGCACCTATGGCCGTACGTGGAAGCATGGGTATTGCAGTGGTATATGTTCCTCACTTTTTCTCCAAGCATTGAGAAGCTCTTAGCAAGCCCAGCCCGGTACTCTTCACATGGCTTATACACTCCACTTCACTCCAACTGCCAAAACACTATACCAAGCTCAATACCCACCCTGCTCCCTCCTCCCATCCCCCTTCACCCCGTCCTCGGCCGCAACCACCCCCTCCCTCCCCGCCGCCTCATCCCCCCTCAGTTTAGCAAAATAACTTTTGATATCCTCCGCCCCCACCGCCTGTCCCGACTCCGCAAAAGGTTGCAGAAACTGCTTCACCTTATCCCGCACGTGGTTATACGCCATCACGCCCTCGATGGCCCTTACGCGGTCAATTCCGCTCAAGGCGGCTTCGCCGCGTTCGAGTAGGGAGCCGGAGTTGACGCTGCGGCCGGTGATGCTTAGGGCGGCGTTGCTGGGGGTTGGTTCGGAGACGGGTGGCTCGTAGGAGTCTTCTTCTTCGAGGAGTTGGGGGTGTTTTGCGAGGAGGGGGAAGCAGGTGGGGCAGCGGCAGAGGGTGGAGCGGAATTGGTCTTTTAGGAAGAGCGTGGGGTAGGACATTGAGGGTGCCGGTGGGAGGGTTGCGTGTTTGGGGTTGGGGTCGCCGTTGGTCGGGGGAGGTTCGTCGGATGGTGCGTCGACTGATGGGTCTGATTTGCTTCGCTTTGTCTCTTGCTCGTCTTCCGGATCGTCTTCGGCTTTCCTTTTAAGTGTTGCCGTCGATTCTGCGGGTGTCCTAGTAGCTGTGTGCTCGTGGTGCCTAGTTGTTTGTACTGGCTGCCCAGCAGTCATGAAGCCAGGTGCTCTGGCGTACGCCTTGATCCACGGGAACGCGTTGACGCATTTGTAGCAGATCAGATGCTCAAAGTCGTCCTCATCCGGGAAGCCTGGCGGAAGAGCATCATCGTGCGCGTGCTGCTCCTCAACAGCCGTACCGGTGGTATTTGGCTGCGCCTCCCCATCCTCACCCTCCTCCTTAACAGTCTCCAACCCCCCACTCTCCGCAACCGTCGGCTTCAGCTCATGCTTCACCCGAGGCAACCCCATCAAACACTCCGGATGCCACCAATCCTCCCCACACCCTCCATCCACCACCGTCCCAAGCCCAAGACACTGAAACATGGTTCCCTTCTCCACATCCGGATCATACTCGTCCCCACACCCACAAAACCTCCCCCCGAAATTCTGATTATACCTATTACCCTCCCTCGCCTTCTCACCCCTCACATCCCCCTTCCTCCCCGTCTCAGCATTATGACGCAGACTACATGGGGTACTACTATTGCTCAGCCTCGTCGTCCCGCAGTCGCAGACAAAGTCGCGCTTGGAGAACAGCTCGACGAGGTTGTGTTCGCCGTGGCAGCTGATGCTGCAGCTGTAGCAGACTCCGGCTGGGGTGTGTTGTTGGTGGATTGAGGCTGGCGGTGGAGAGCAGGTGAGGCAGGCATAGATGGAATGGCGGAGGGGGCCGAGGGGGTAGGTGCAGGTGTCGAATTGGTAGGGGAGGGCGTCACGCGCGTCGGCCTCGAGGGAGAGTTGGGTGTTGATGTAGTCGGCTGCTGTTTGGGAGGTGGAGGAGTCGGCGGAGAGGGTCGAGGAGGTGCGGGGGAGGGCGGAGGGTTGGTCTGATGGGTCCATGATGATCGAGTGAATTTGAAGAGGAAGTGAAGGGTTGGAGAGAAGAGACAAACGTTGTCGAGGCACTGATGTAAAGCTGCACCTCACGTCTTTGTGGTTAGGCCAAGTACTTGCATGAGGAAAGCGCGCTAGCGACGCGAGCTCGCGAGGAAGTCGCGTTCCACTTCAACCCGCCGCTCGTCCAGCGACCAAACGTAAGTCACTGAACAGGAATATCGAAATCGCTCAATGAGGTAATGACAGCAAGAACATCATATTGAGGAACACCACTGACGCCGACCAGTTCACCACTGCGCCCCAACATGTCCGCCGCCAACCGTGGCCGTGCGACTCCTGGCGGACGAAAGCGTGCGAGAGATGCTGAAGACATGCCCTCCTCCGCTGCTGCGCCGCCGTCAAGTCGTAAGTCGGGACGTACTAACGCTGCCATCGAGGTACTGACCATGTCCAGCCCCCGCCTCATCACCCCCAGTCTTCCCACAAAACGACGACGAAGATGATGGAGATGACCTTCTCGACCCCGAAGACGACCTCATCCCGGACATCGACGATGCAGACGAGATGGCAGAAGACGATGCGGGCATCGATCTCTTCGGCGACAACTACGACCGCGACTACGACAGAGACGCTGACCGGGGGTATCGAGGTCGCATGATCGATGATGAAGAGGACTACGACAACCTAGACCCAGCCGCCAGACGCCAACTCGAAGCTCATCTCAATCGCAGAGATCGAGAACTGGCCAAGGAGATGGCAGACCGACGCAACCTACCTGCGGCATTTTTGCAGGATGGGGAGGAAGACATCATGGACCTCACCCGCCAGCCCCGCAGACGGAGGCACAGATACGATGAGGATCAAGAGGATATCGACATGCATGAAGACATCATGAATGAGGAATTGTCCTTGGAGGCGCTCGCAGATGTCAAGGCAGCTTCCTTGACTGACTGGGTCGCGAACCCTGCTGTGCACAAGACGATTGCGCGCGAGTTCAAGGCTTTTCTCACCGAATATACCGACGCTACTGGAACTTCCGTCTACGGTGTGCGCATTCGAACGCTTGGCGAGGTCAACGCAGAGTCGCTGGAAGTTTGCTGGGACCATCTTTCGGAATCGAAGCCCACCTTGGCCTACTTCTTGGTTAACGTACCGAATGAGGTGCTGCCAATCTTTGACGCCGTGGCGCTTGAAGTGGCTCTCTACCACTACCCCGATTACGAACGCATCCACTCTGAACTACACGTTCGAATTACTGATCTGCCGGTCTCTTACACCCTCCGCCAGCTCCGTCAAAGCCATCTGAACTGCCTGCTCCGTGTAAGCGGTGTTGTCACTCGTCGAACTGGAGTCTTCCCACAACTGAAGTACGTCAAATTCGATTGCACCAAATGCGGTGTAACACTCGGCCCGTTCCCACAGGACAGCAACGCCGAAGTCAAGCTCTCTTTCTGCCAGAACTGCCAATCTCGTGGACCCTTCACCCTCAACAGCGAGAAGACTGTCTACCGCAACTACCAAAAACTCACCCTTCAAGAATCGCCTGGCACTGTCCCTGCTGGCCGGCTTCCGCGCCATCGCGAAGTCATCCTTCTGTGGGATCTCATCGACTCTGCGAAACCTGGTGAAGAAGTTGAGATTACTGGCGTCTACCGCAACAATTACGACGCTCAGCTGAACAACAAGAACGGCTTCCCTGTGTTCGCCACCATCCTTGAAGCCAACCATGTCGTCAAATCGCATGACCAGCTTGCCGGCTTCCGCCTGACAGAAGAAGACGAGCGTCAGATCCGAGCTCTCAGTAAAGATCCCAAGATCATCGAGAAGCTAATCAACTCCATCGCGCCTTCCATCTACGGCCACACCGACATCAAGACCGCAGTAGCGCTCTCCCTCTTCGGTGGCGTCACAAAGCAAGCCCAGGGTCTGCACTCCATCCGCGGTGACATCAACATTCTCCTCCTTGGCGACCCAGGGACTGCGAAGTCCCAGGTCCTCAAGTACATCGAAAACACCGCCCACCGCGCCGTCTTCGCAACCGGCCAAGGTGCCTCCGCCGTCGGTCTCACAGCCAGCGTCCGTCGCGACCCTCTCACCCAAGAATGGACTCTCGAAGGTGGCGCCTTAGTCCTCGCAGACCGCGGCACCTGTCTCATCGATGAATTCGACAAGATGAACGACCAAGACCGCACAAGTATCCACGAAGCCATGGAACAACAAACCATCTCCATCAGTAAAGCCGGCATCGTCACAACCCTGCAAGCCCGCTGCGCCGTCATCGCCGCCGCCAACCCCATCGGCGGACGATATAACGGTACCGTTCCTTTCAGCCAGAACGTCGAGCTCACTGAACCCATCCTCTCGCGTTTCGACATCTTGGTCGTGGTGCGGGATACCGTCGACCCAGCGGAAGACGAGCGCCTGGCGTCCTTCGTCGTCAGCTCCCACGGCCGCGCACATCCAGTCATGAACTCCGCGCAAGGTGACGAGGACACCGGTGGAAGCATGAACGTCGATAAGCCCGTCGCAGGTCTCACGAGCGAGATCCCGCAGGAGCTACTGCGCAAGTACATCCTCTACGCCCGCGAGCACTGCCGGCCGAGACTATACCAAATCGATCAAGACAAAATCGCACGTCTATTCGCGGATATGAGACGTGAGAGCTTGGCGACGGGGGCATATCCTATTACCGTGAGCTACTCATTCAGCCCCCGTCTACTTTATTATTCGTATACTAACTTTGTGTGCCCCAGGTCCGCCACCTAGAATCCATCCTCCGCATCTCGGAATCCTTCGCCAAAATGCGGTTGTCCGAATACTGCAACGGCGCCGACATCGACCGCGCCATCGCCGTCGCGGTCGACAGCTTCGTCGGCAGCCAGAAGGTCTCGTGTAAGAAGGCGCTCGCGCGGGCGTTTGCGAAGTATACGCTCCGCAGGCCGGGCGCTGTGCCGAGAGCTCCTGGTCGTAGGTCGAGGGATCAGGAGGGGGGGCAGGGTGTTAGGGTGGGCGCTTGAGAAACTGGGATACTGTGTGATGATTGATGTTATGGTGGGAATCTGACGCTGGGTGTAGGATGGGGTGTTGGGAGTTGGGTACAGGGTCTGGTTAAGCATGTTTCCATGAGCTATGTTATGTGGTGGTTATGTATACTTGCTACACAAGTTTCTGCAATCATCGCACTTTCATTTCCTGTTCTCATCGTGTAGACCTTTCATACGGCGTAAGGCGTAGTGGTATCCCGGCCGCTCATCATCGTCGTTGGGAAGAGTACCAGCCTCACGCACTCACCCGATGAAATAGTCCTCTAATCCACAAGCTCCACCTTTTCCATCTTCTTCGGCAGCTTGACAGTCTCCTGACCTCCGCCCTCGTTCCCCTCCTTAGTCACTCTCCACAACGCACTCCTCAGAACGGAACTTCGAAGCGCTCGTCTGCCCAGATTGCCTCTGCTTCTTCGACCGCTGGGCACTCGGCTCGCCGTCATTGGTGGAACAACGCTTCCGCTTCTTCGCCTCGTTGGTCAGTGGCTCGCACGTAGACATCCGCTTCCGCTTCTTCTGCTTGATCAGTTCAGGGCTGCCGCTGGGCCCGATGACGAGGGTCGGCGCTTGCTTGTTGTTGGTGGTGCTTGGTCGCTTGCGGTTTTCAGGCTTGGTTGGGTGGATTGGTGTGTCGTCTGCTGGCGCCGCAGGTACTTGACGACTAGGAGGAGGTAAGACCGCGGAGTTGCCGTCTGCTGCAGACTGTGCCTCGACCGGCCGCTTCGTCTTTGGAGCCGGCATCGGCATCTCCACCGCCTCATCACCATCATCCACCACAACAGCTTCAGACCGCCTCGGCCGCACAGACTCCTTCGCAGACTTCTTCGCAGACTTCTTTTCCCCCTCCCCCTCACCACCACCCACCTGCTTCTCCTCCCAAGCCCTCGCAAGCACCAACCTCCCCTTCCCCTCCAACCTCTCCAACCTCTCCATCAATTTCAGAGCCTTCATCTGAATCGTCTTCGCCTTGCGAACGTTCTTCTTCCCACCCCACCTCTCCAGCGCACCCTCATAACACCGCCTGCGTAGCGCAGAGTGCTTAGTGAACACGCTCTTTTCTCTCCGAGCCTCCGCCACCACGGCCCAAAAGGTCGATTCGAGGGGATATATCTTGTCGAGATCACCAGCAAAAGCTTCGGCGATGTCGCGGAGGGCGTCAACGATGTCGCCTGGGAGGAGGCGTTGGTACGCTAGCTCGGCAATGCGTTTGCGGCGGTTCGGGCGTGAGGGTGGTGTTTGGGTGTTTGGTGGAGGGGCGGTTAGGGCTGCTAGCGATGTTGCTGTGAGAGGTTGTCCAGGACCAGGTGTTGCAGGGGGCGCAGCAGCCGATCTCGAGTCTTCCGGATTCGATAGCGTGACATTCTGCCTCTTCCTCAGCTCGCGCCACTTCTCCAGACAACGCTTCTCGCTCCTCGTTCTGCCCATCTTCTCGTTTACGGTCTTCCAATTGATCGCCTCCTCAATCACCTGCCGCGACTTGTCCTTCATTCCCTCACTCTCCAGCACAAGTCGCACACACTCCTCGACAACAACCTTCAATCTCGCCTCTTCTTCCGTGCTCCACGGACCGACCTCCCGGGTATCGCTATCCCTCACGATAAGTCGCCAGCGGTCCCTCGAAGCCCCTGGCGGCCGGCCCAACGAATCGCCAATATTAGTCCAGTGCATCGGGTATCTGGTGTACGCTTCTCTGAGCTGCGTGTCCTCATCGGATGTCCACGCGCCGACCTTATAAGGTGTAAAGTACCGTTGACAGAACTTGCGGATAGCATCGATTGTGCGGTTTGGAAACGCCTCGTACATGGCGGTCTTGATGTCGCCGATGTTCTTCCAATCGACGGTGTGTGCGCGCATGTTGAAGTCTTCTAGGTTGTTGAGGCGGAGGTAGTCGTTCCATACCTGTGTGGCGTACGCCTTCTCCTCGGCACGCCATGGACCGGTTTTTGAGCCGCGCTCACCAGATTCATATTGGAGAGATGGCGTCGTGGGCCGTGAGGCCAGCTCCTTATAGTCGGCTTCCGCATCAGCGTCGATCTCGGCGGCTGCGTCAACATCGGCGTAAGATTCGCTGTCGTCCGCTTGATACTGGTTCGAACGTTTGCGCTTGCGCGACTTACTCTCCTCCTTCCGCGAGTTTCTCTCCTCCATTCGCGAATTTCTCTCCTCTTTTCGTGCACTCCCCGTGGCATGAGTGGGACTTTCAACCTCCTCCGGGTCTTCCAGCACAGGCTCCTGCTCCCGTCTCGCACTCGCACGTTTCCCCGAGTAGGTTTTCCTTGACTTCCGCCGAGGTGTTGGGGATATGGTTGGCTGCATCGGCGGTCGAGTGAACTCACCATTGTCAAGCCAGCCATTGATACGCTTCTTGAGGGTTGTCTGGGTTTGGTAGGCTCCAGCATCGCGGTCGATTTGCTTGTGAATTGATTTGTTAAGCTCACCCACCTCGGCTTCTGTAGAAGGCTCAACTGAGTCGTGGACTTCTTCGGGTGGCGAATCCGGTGGTGTGGGCATAGGATCGGCCTGGGGTGCAGGTTCCTGTTCGACGACCACAGCTTGTAGTGGACGTAAGCTGGTGTTCGCTGTCGGTGTGTGCGCTGTCGCGTGCATGCGCCTGATGATTTTCGCTGGCTTGGCTTGTGGTTCCTCATCTTGGGCATCTTGCGATTGCCCTGTTTGCTCGATCTCCATAGCTAGCTCCATGATCCGTTTCGCTTTCTTCTTCTTTCTTTTCTTCTCCTTCTTAGGTGAGGCCAATGCAATTTGAACTTTCGCCGTATCCGGTGCATCGTTCGGGCTGTTCTGTTGTTCTGGATGGGTCTCTGGAACAACCTCCTGTTCAATCTCTACGTGCTCGTGCTCCTTCACCTTTTGCCATTGTTTCTTGTGCGCTGTGTTGACAACAATGTCGGTTCCATTAGGAGAGTCCTCGGTGGCGATTTCCGCTCCAGCCACAGTGTCCGCAACATTGCCGCCATTGAGCTGAAGATCTGCTTCTGCTTGCGCAATGGCTTCGTTCGCAGGTTGAAAAGGCTCCGCATCCAATTTCGGTTGTATGGCTATTCCTCTCCGATGTTGCGGTCTTGACCTTGGCTTCTTGCGCGGCTCACTACCATCGCCTACCTTCTGCCTCTTTGTCGCACGTCGCATGTCATCTTTAAGCTGAGACGTAGCCGTGGCACCTGTATATGGAGGACCAGTGGGTGATATCGATTCTGCCTTCGGAGTCTTCACAGCTTGCGTCGCCTGGGTCGGCGCAACTTGCGATGAACTGTTCCCCATGGTTCATCCCTCTGTCTTCAACTCGGCTATGTGTGCGAGCGAAAGTGCGCTCGCTGAATCGTGGACAAAAATCCGAGGTTGACGTCGGACGCGAAGTTATAAAGATCGCCAATGACGTGCCCTGAAGCAGACAAGCGCGACACGTGACTCAGCCTTATGCGACCTTCAAGCCACACCTCATCTGCTGGCTCCTTGCCCGGAATCTCACGGCAACAACCTCACCACCCCATCAGTCAGCTACCGGGGGGGCGATTAATCACACGCTGAGCACGACACGGCCTTGGAAAGTTTTCGAATTTGACTTTTGTACTTTCCATCCCTTTTCCAGGCAAAGCGAAAGTTGCAAAACACCTCAAAGGCATCGCAACCACCGCTCGGAGCTCCGGCAAGGCCATACCAGGACCATCTGAAAACCCGCACATCATGGCCGACCACCCCCATCCCGCAGACATGGGCCACGGCTACGGCGAAACTCCCGAACAACACGCCCGCCACGCCGCACCACCGCAAGAGAAACACTTTGGCCTCCCTCCGTACTCGGAAGCAGCACTCTTCTACGTCTGGGCGATTCTGAGCTGGGGATTTGAGATCGCGGCTTCAGTGACTGGCTCCTACTATTCCACCGGCGACCATCGCTTTATTGCGACTGCGACTGTGTGCATGTTCTGCAGTTGGGCGGCGTGGTGGCAAACGGCGATTCAGATGATGCAGAGGGCGAGTTGGGTGCGGGATGAGAGCAATTTGACGGATCGGAGGAGGTATTTGTATCTTGCTGTGCGGTTGACTCGGTTGATGTTGGTATGTTTGCCGTGCCTCACCTTCGAGCTACTTGTGTAGCTTCGGCGCGATACTGATGTTATTGTAGCCCACCGCCTTTGTGGCCCTCGTAACCTTCATCGTCGCATACGTACGGCGGACCGACACGGAAGATGTCGGGAACTGGCTGTTCTTCCTGCTTGTGGTGAGTGGCGAAGCAGCCTCCACTCTCTCCAATCCCTATCTCCGGCACCGCTGACGAATTCGCAGTTCATCTTCAACATCGTCGGCTGCGTTATGAACGCATACAACAACATCACATGGGAGTCCGACCGTCTCGAGTACGAAGAGGGCTCGAGCCCTTACGGCAATACCCTACTGTCCGTCATTGGCATCCCGAGCGAGCCGAAGAAGGGTAAGTACACGAACTGTCCCAAGAAGTGGCAATGCTGATTGGTGCTACAGAGCAAGAGTACAAGGAGTGATATCGGGGTTTTGTCGTGACCAGCTTGGCGTCAGGCGCTGTCAGGATTGTCAACATAGGATGCCAATAAATTAATATGTTGTACAGCACGATACTGCACCTGGGAACGTGCAGGTGTGTGAGGTAGGTGAGGTAGGTAGTGAAAGAACTTATAAAGACCCCGATTCCGTAGGGCCACCGAACATGCATCTCTACTGCTAGATCTGCTACTCGGCAACTCTCGCAATCCTGGAGATGGCGTCTCGAACAACGATAAAGTCGCTCGCTCCAGCTGGTCCGCTGCGCCGTTACCTGCTATATTGTTGCTGGTGGGTCACTACACTCCTTGATAGCGGGTCAGCCTTGTGTTTCGTAAGGTGGGGAGAGGATTGAGGTACGCTAACGACGCCGAAAGCTTAGTTCATTTGCACATGCCCAATATCATCCCGGCCTGTTCGAGAAACTTCCAGAGGTCTCTCCATTCGGTATGCGTGAATGACTTAGACAATAGGACAATAACACTACCAGACCACATCGACTCTACCGTCGCTTACGACTGGACGTACTCTTCGGGAACACTTCGAGCGGCGAGGGAAACTGGCACCATGGCGAGTCAAGAGAGCCATAGGACACCTGGAACAGCAGATGAGCATGAAGACGACGGATGACGACATGTCTCGCTTCCAAGGAGTCCTTGCAAGTCTCCGTATCTATCGAGTACCTCAGCTTCTTGCCAGCATAAGGAAGTCCCTGCAAGCTTCCGCCGATCAGGATGTCTGCACGACCGAATTCTTGGCAATCTCCGTCGAAGCCTGCAAGGTCGTTTTGCCGTCTCTCTTCGGCTCATACCACCTGGTATACGTTCTGGAACTCGGAGAAGAACTGCGGCTGAATTTGGAAGTCCCTGCAACTGGCTATCCCAATCGATTCGATGACGGCGCCACACAGGCATTGGGTTCAGAGGCACTCACGATGCGGCTTATCCAGCAGAAGACCAGTATTCCTGTACCTAAGGTGTATCACTTCGACACCAGCTTCGACAACGAGCTGAAGTGCCCATACATCCTGATGGAGTACATAGGTGGTTTCTCTTGCTTTAACCGCTGGTTCGACAAGTCTTGCGAAGCTCAACTCCTGGAGGATCGACACAAGCGAATACTAGAGGAACTTGCGAAAGGGATGCTTCAGCTGGATCAATTCTCGTACGAACTGGCCGGCGCACCACTGTACGATCAGAGCGGCCAGCCTGCTGGTATGGGTCCCATACGAAAGGAGGATACTGAAGCACTTCTCAAGAGGCTCGAACAAGATGACCCAGATACCTCGCCGGTGCTGCAGGAATTTGGTCCATTCTCTGACCCGGCCGCGTTCTTCCTGTGCATGTTGAATCACCGCGATACTCCGACGGAGCCATACGGACGAGGGATCTACATGGTCCTACGATTATTCATCGAATGGACGCCGTTCGAGCCTCCTTCCGGAGCCCCAAAGTTTGTGCTCTCTCACCCCGACTTCAACTTGCAGAACATCATTGTTAGCGAAGATGGTGCACTAGCTGGCATCATCGACTGGGACGGCGTTGCAGCAGTGCCGTACTGTATCGGCAACATCAGGTATCCAAGTTGGCTGACTCGGGATTGGGATACGATGAAGTATGGGTTCGGCAGGGAGTCAGCACATGGATCTCTACCTGAGGACTCCCCATAGGAGCTGCAACGATACCGGTCCTTGTATCGAGACCTCATTCAATCGTTTGCGTCGAAGAACAGATCAGCCGTGGCGACCTCTCGTACCCTTCTGATGGAGAACCTACAGATCGCAGCTGACGATCCAATCTGTACACCCCACATCGTCAAGAAGATATTCGAAGAGATGGTAGCGAATTTGCAGTCGACTGGTGATCACGAAAGAGAAAAGGAGATCCACTTGTATGAGTTCGCTATGGTGCTCGCAGAAGGCAATGTTGATCAAAATGAGCTCGAGCACGTGAAGGGCATGTATCAAGCGCTCGATCGTATTCTTCAATGAGGGCAGTTGGAAAGCAAGGCGAGCCGCACAAGCTGTCGCCAGTCTCCAGCCAGAACATCAGACAAAAACGCGCCTGTTATTACAAAGATGTACGGAAACTGACCAAGCTCTTCTTCCTCTCCACGATCGTGCCGCAATGCATCCGATGCTCACGCGTTGATTGCCTTTGAACGCGGAGGTAGAACCCGTCAGCAAATGTCTCAAGTGTCTCAAAACGGGAAGAGTTCTAAAACGCTTACGTGCATCCAAACTTCTTGCTCCGCTCTTGCTGAATCTAGACGGACGAGTTCAGTCAGCCTATGTCTCAGAAAAGACCCACATGGTGTCCCAGGAGTTTGGTACTGCAAGCAGTCAACTTACATGAACTTGCCCGCAGGATGTCTTGCATTTGCGAGTTACCGACAAATAGAATCTGTCTGGCGACAAACCAACGTATACCCTCGGTGCCTATGTACAAGAATCAGTGAGTCTGAGACTTGCAGCGCATAGAAGCCTCTCCTGATGACACGAATATGCGAACAGGCTCAAGTTAGATGTACGTACATGGTGGTGAAGTTAAGCTGCCCTGGTAGGTCCAAAACTCATTGAAATGCAGCACTTCATCCAGCGCCAGGGACAGGTCTATCTCGTCCGCAATCTGCGTATCCGTGTCATTGAAGTTCGGGAAGCTCGAAGGGAATTGATCGACAAAGTCCGATGTCGTCTGGAGGCCAGGATCCATCCGCATGGCCAACACGGCTCGTTCGTGGCCCTGCGCATCCACATGAACAAAGTGCAACTCGGCTTTGCTACGATCTTGCTGGACTGAATGGTCGGCAGGTGAGTGAATGTGCCAGCTCACGAGGTACGCAGTCTCGTTACGTCCGTGGTCCTACAGAAAAGAAGGGTAAAAGGGTGAGTAATGTCTTATATGAGAGACTCGTAGACATCTGTCAACGGGTATGCTTTTACCCATCAGTGCTTACCTCGAAGGTGATCGATGGGAGACCATTCAGGTTGGTACAGTTGCTGGCCGCCGAGCCGATTGTGCACCCAGCATCTTGCTCGATCTCGAAAGCTGGGCCATAGCCCCAGTTGTAGAAGCTACCGTTGACAGCGTTGCCGTAGTTGAACGAGATGGCGTGTCCGAGAGACAGTCCTTGGTCTAGTCGAAGAGGAATGGGAGCCTGTTGTGTTCAGCGTGACCACTGACGTCTTCCAGAAGAGATCTCTATACCTGTTGTGTACCCGTCTGGCAAAGCTCGTACGCTGGGAGGTATGTCAACGACTGAACGACCTCGATATGATCTGCCTCTTCGTACCTGGATCGAGCTGACCCCAGTTGAAGCTCGCTTCGTACGCCCACCTCGTGGCTGGCGATGCAGAGGTACTGTTGGATTCCGATTGCCGCTTGTGTAGTTGTCGAGGCCCAGCACAGGCTTGTACTCCCGCAAGTGTGGACCAGGCCGCCAGAAGGGCTACGAGGGCGGACATGCTGTGCGAGCTTGTTACGGAAGAAGAAAGTACAAGAAAGTACCTAGGTAGAAGTTTGAGTTTGAGATTGGGTTATGCAGGAACGCCAGGAAGGCACAAGATACCCGTGGACATCTTATACCTTCCAGTCCAGCGCTCAGACATGTCGAAGCTACCATATCATCTCTGTGGGCCCCAACACACGAAAGCGACGATGACAGGATCGCTTGGCAATTGTAGTTGTAGTTATAAGTAGCATCGACGGCGAACCCTGAGCATTATCCCAAGCCATAGCTAATCAAGTGCAAAGCGAGCAGAGGGCACGGCTTAGACAACGTCGTAGCTTGATCCGCGGCGGATATGACCCGAGATGGAGATATTTCAGCAGGGGGCGGTGTTGACAGGGAGGACGACATGCCAAGGTTCAGCGGAGTAAGATTTGTAGTCGCAACCTAGCTTCTTTCAATCCACATGGTTATTTCACAACGACCGCCAAGTGAGGCTTCTGATGAGAATTGAGGCTGATTGCTTGGAAGTGCTTGGGAAGGGGGGCCAGACGCGATATAACGCTTCTTCGAGATGACAAGCCTGGAGCAAGCACGTTGCCGAAAAGTCAAGTTGCCGAGAGTATGCCTCGGATCCGTGGTGTGAACGGTATAGCAGTCCAGGACGAAGATCTGTCAGAAGATTGACTGATGAACAGCGTGTTCTACTTGTAAGCTGAGGAAAGTGAAATGTACGCCATTCGACCGAATCTTGGCCGTCATCTTGTCTGACGTGTTGTTGAGGCGACGAACAAACACCGTCGTCTCACCTGGCAGACCCTAACTCCTTCTAGATTTAGCGCGCGGAGCGACCTAAAAATATTTTTCTTAGCTCCGCTAAATTATAAGTAGGTAACAATGCGCCGGCCGTACTTTATTAAGTTGCTTGATCGCACGATCCATTGCAGAATATGGATAGGTTAGGCAACAGCTTTCATGGATCACAGCGCTCGCTGGAAAATGCTAGGTTCTCATGGGTACACTCCTACCTCTTTGCTTTGACATTCAGCCGCAACGGCAGAGGCTGTGGTTCCTTCCGCGGAATCTGAAGATCACAAGGTAATAAAAGGCATCACGAACGAAGAGAGCGGTCGTGGCCAATCTATAGTCCCTTCACCTCCCTACCCAATCTTTCTATCTCGCAACTCCACCTGAGCTCATATCATACGGCACCAAAGCTATCAGCAGCAGCTCAAGTTCACAGCAAGATCCACTATGGCATCCCCAACGCAACCGCTCAAGCAGTACGAGGTGATCCAGCCTGGGACCTTCCACACCTCAAAGTTCGAGACTCGACAAAACGGCCAAACGATCTTGAACACGAAACGACAAGATCGTGTTTTGAGAGCACCATATATTCACATTATGTCTACCGATGGCAAAATCCTTGCTACCTGCATGCTTCAAACTATGTCGAGAAAGCAGCATCTCTACCTGGGCAGTAACCCAGACCACGCCGACAAGTCAGAATGCACGCTACTGGATTGCGAAGGCTTCACAGCTAGCAACTACACATTCCAGTTTCAGGGAAAGAGCCTAGCGTGGACGAGGACGCACGCGAAAGAACTCGGTAAGTCCTGGCACATATAACAGACTTGAACTTCTTCGGACATTCGTGACCAGGGGCCCCCCGTTTCGCTCAGAGAGATTTCAAGCTTGTTGATCAGGGCACGAAACAAGTCTTGGTCGTTCATAGGTTCAACAACGCAATGTTCAAGCACGGAAGGCTGGCGGAGATCGACTTCTACGTTGAGCTCGGGCAGGAGCTGGAGCTGATGTCTTTGGCAGCCATCCTGGGTATCGAGCTGCACATTGTACGGAAGGGGCAGGCGGGTGCTGGCGCAGGCGCAGGAGGGGGTGCTTGAACAGATTCGTGCAGTATGCTAGTGACTTTGTAACGGGTCGAGAATCACAATAGAAGTGGAGACCAGAGATAGCCTATTGACGCCAAGACCTATCATAGCAATACCAGCTTGCCGTCATCATTCGTGATCCGCCTGTTCAATGATACCCAAGTCTGCTGCCATTCACCATGATCATCGCGCAACTCAACTTCCAGTCGCTTCCCGTCGTTCGCCAAACCAATGTGCTTCGCACTTCCCGCAAAACCACCGCTACTCGACCACTTGAGCGTGCCGTTGTGGTTGCTTAGGTGATGGTTGAGATCTAATGACGACCTACGATGGTGACCATGAATGTCAGCGCATTCACAGACCAGGGTTGCCTTACCCTCAAGACGAACATCTAGAGAGCTTGCACGAAAGTTCCCCACAGGCACCGTACCTTTTCTCTTGTGATGGTCAGAGTCCGAGGAGGAAGAAGAGCTGCTGCTTCCGCTTGAAGATTTCGAGCCACGGCGCTTGCCTTGCTTCTGCTTGTGCTGCTTGCCGGGCTTGCCCTGGCCCTTGCCCTTCTTCTTCTTGACGACGTCTTCGAGCATGGAGCCGCCGATGGCTCCTCCGACGGCGCCGAGGACACCGTGGCCCATCTGGTGGCCGCCGAAGGCACCTGCTGCGCCGCCTGCTAGTGCTCCCATGATCTGCGAGGATACGTTAACACATCTATATAAGAGTTGCATTATCAATAATTTCTTACCCCACGATCACCCTCTGCCGCAGGGGGATACATTCCGGGCTGCCCAGTTTGCCCAGACGGGTACTGACCATAGCCGGGCTGGGCCGCTCTGTCTTGCTGGCCTCCGTACTGTTGCTGCTGGGGATACGCCGGAGGCTGTTGGCCATACTGTTGCTGTTGACCATAGGGTTGTTGGCCGTATTGGTCGCCAGAGTACTGCTGAGGCTGGTGTTGAGGAGGGTGCTGTTGATGCCCTGGCTGGCCGCCGCCATAGTAACTCGAGGCCGAGCCAGCATTGGGATCCCCGTAACCCTGGTTGTAGCCTTGTCCTTGGCCGGGCTGCTGGTGGCTTGGCTGCTGTTGATAGTTGTTATAGCCTTGATTCTGTGCGCCGTATTGGTTGTCGTAGTTGTTGCCGTATTGCTGATTGCCGTATTGATCGCCAGGCGGCGGGCCACCTGGGTATCCGTAACCGCTCATGCTTGCTGTGATTGCGGATACTGAGAGTCTGCCGAACCTAGTCGCTGAGTTGTGTTGATTATGCAGGTGTGATGTTGATAGGAAAGCTTGTCTTATAAGTTATGAGGATAAGACCACCTCGCCTCGCCTTGACAGCTGAAGCTGACGCTGACGACTGCGCCTTATGAGCCACCCCACACACTGCCACAGCACGTGCCCAATCAGGCAGGCACGCGCCGGCATTCTGCGCCGACCCGGCAGACCGGCAGACCGCACTATCGTGTGTAGCCCGCTAGACTTCACTCCACCTCACATCGTCCATCGTCGTCCGAACGCGAGGCATGCCCCGAGTTCGAAGAGCTTGCGAGCTCGTATGAAATACATGGAGATGAACACGCGCCTGGTGGGATCTTGCGATGGCGAGGAGTTGAAGCTCGAGGAAACAGATGCACGACGGCTCCCATCGGCCTCGTTGGCTATGTCAGTCTGTTCGCATCAAGACACGTTTAAGCCGAGGCCGAACGTGGATGCGCATCGCACGCTGCGGCCGAGGAGTAGCACCATCGGCTCAGACAGGACATGGGAACAGAATACAGGGGAGGAGGCATGCCAAAGTGGTAGACGGATACAATACGCGTGGATGAATGTCATAAGGTATGATGGTGTGGTACAACATTAGAGCGCACATACGGCGAAGAGGGTCGCGGAGGTGCAGCATGCTGGCGCGGCGAGATAGATCCAGGCCGACATGTTCGAAGGAGTCCAGGTATGGAAGGTTGCGTGGAACCCGCCTCTCGAGCACAGGGTGGTCTGCTACTAGGTAGGCACATGTAGCTTTTTCGGAGTATTGAGCGGAAACACCCGCGTCCGCCACACAAAACTTCTCTCAGCGTGGCGCTCTCCCTTCTTCTCGTCACCCACTTTGACATAATCGCAAGACGGTATGTACACCACCCACCACGCATGCGCAACGTGCTTGATGGACGTACTAACACTGCAGTAGAGTATGTCATCATTACGTGGGCACAACAACCCGGAGCGTGTCGGCGCGCTCAAGCACAAATCACCGGCAACAAGCCCTTCTGTAGGACCAGCTGTGCGTTTTGCACAGCTGGTCCTGCGGCAGATCCGGAAAGAAAATCTAGTCGATACGGCAGAGCGGACTTCTGAACAGTCAAATGAACCCACCATGGGAATTCAGCGACTGCCGGCCAAAAAAGCCGATGGTGTAAAGTTGAGAGGCTATAGTCCTACAACAATCTCAGCCATCGAAGACTTTGCCGATGGGGCGAAGCGCGAGGACAGCGAGGACAGCGATGAAGTCGCAACGGGCGACATCCCATGGTTCGAAGCAGATGGCGGCGTCGGAGTCGACGATTCAGCTGAAGAAGAATCCGCAGGCCACAGATCTGACGACGAGGAGTCTCTTGTTAAAGACTTCACCGACCAGCAGCTGACGTATCTCAGGAACAACGTGGACCGCGACGCTGCCGAGATTCTCATCAAGAAGATGTGGAAGATGCAAGGCAAGGCCACCTGTCAGGTGGAGCTGAGCACCGGAGAGACTTGCGGAGGTTACCACCACCACATACCTCACGACGAGGGTCTAGCACTAGAGGCCAAAAGGAAGGCCAACGCATACGCCGCCAACAACCTTGCCGGCAAGATGACCGAGCAGGTCGAGGAGGAGCGTGAGGCTGCAGCCAAGACCAAGAAGCGCGACAAGCGCCAGCAGTTGAAGCAGAACACAGCCTCCGCCAATCCTGCCAAGCGTCAGAAGACCCACGACTACGAGCCTGATAAGGTCTCGAAGTCAAAGAAACGCAGGAAGTGCGATGTCTGTGGCAACTGGCACTCCGGCCCCTGCAGGACGTGCGGCCAGTGTGGCCACCGACATCCCGGCCGGCCTTGTTCATCGGGAGCTCGTACATCAGCCTCCCCCCAGCAGGCCACTTACGCAAGTGTAGCTGCAAAATCTGCAGTTGCTCCGCGGTCTCTGGCACAGCCGGACCCGGTGTATTGTCTTGCGATGATGCTTCAGCAGGCCAAAACCCCTGAAGCGCAAGCCTCGGCTGTCCGCGTCGGCATTCTGATGGCCGCGCAACAACAGCTTCCGCCTGATCTGCCGGCGGCCTTGAACCAGGGCCATGTGGATGCATTCATGCAGTTGGTTCAGCAAGCCACCGCTCCGGAGGATATCGACCGGATTGCCAACTTGGGTGCTCTGCTAGGGCAGAGCATTGCGCAACAACAGCTTGCGTCTACCCAGCCAGATCCGGATGTACGGAGGCGACCGCAGCAGCAACAGCCTGCGCGCGACGCTGAGAGCTCCAAGAAGCCAAAGTATGGCGATTCTCGGAAAAGGACCAGATAAGGTCTCTCTCTAATCTTTCAGACAGACGCAGAGTCAACTGCGATACAAGATCACCTCAGCAATATGACAAACACCTTTACGCGGTGCTAAGGATGGATTGCTCAATACTCGAGCATGAACCAAGATTTGTCCCATGCCTGGCTTTGTGTGTCCAGAGACCCAACGCCCGCACTGACTTTCATGAGCAGTTTGCAGGTGCTTGACAATTTTAGCCGCTCATCCAGCTTCACGCTCACGCTGCAAGCTTCTCCTTACATTCGGAATCCCCTCCCCAGAAGTTCAAGCGATCACGACGACCCTCGCAGTCACTAATCTCACCCACGTTTCCACCGATTCCGACGAGCAGTTCGGACCCCTCTATGCCAGCGTTCAACCCTCAAATACACCCACATCAGCTCCAGCGACCTACTCAATCATTTTGCCGCCACAAGGGAGCGTCTTCGATGATAGAAGTATCTTCGCCTTGTTGTCGACGATGGAGTGAGCTTGCGCTACGAGAAATGGGAGCGGCAGTCGCAAACAGTGTCTCAACGGAGCCAAATCCTCGAGATACTCCTATACTGCTGGACGACGTCTCGAAGGTGCTATGACTAGCTGCGGGAAGACAGATGCTATAGCGTTCTACCATGGATCGACTGATAACTTCAACCTTGTGCAATTTCAGTCGTCAAACTGATGTACATAGCTTGGAGCAAACGTCTCGTTGCCATAGGCTGATCCACCGTACTCGAGATACCCAGCCGCATCGTAGTGTGGGATCCTGGCTATTTGCTCGTAGTCGCCCATGACCCATACCGACTGCATGCCCATCGCCATGTGTTGGAGTATGTGGCAGTGAATCATCCACACCCCGGCGTCTTCGACTCTTACTCGCCAGCCTCGCCAGCCAGCGTCCGCCCCCGCTGTGGTGACAGAGCCGTATCTGTACAGGTTGGTGGTATCTCGAAGGACAGGGTTGTAGCCTTCAAGCTTCTTCTCGTTGGCAACTGGATCGTATGTGCCGTTGCCACCTGAACTCAAGTTAGTGTGCGGAGAGACAGTGTGAATAGCAGCCGACTTACTGCCAATGTCGTAATAGTGCCCGCCATGAGCATGGAACGGATGATAGTCCACACCACCATTATTCTCTACCAAGCTGCCAGTGTTCACCCAGATGATTTCCAGCACTTCTCCAATCTTCGCAGGCCAAGTAGAAGTCACCGGATCCCAGCCCTTGTTGTCCAGCGCTGCTTGGAAGTCAGGTATGGCTGCAGGGCCACGCTGATATATGTCGATCAAGTAAGGACGATCGCCAGGCGTCTCGTATATGGTCGAGTCGTTCCACTGATTGCCGCTCAACCTCCAGATACTAGTATGTGTGAGGACTTGGCGATCGTAGATGGTAATGCGACGGGTCACATCCGAAGCGCTCGGGAAGTTGTTGGGTTCGAGAGGCTCGAGAGCGTACTCCATATAGGCATAAGTCTCATTGGGGAGCGTGAGTGGACCTATCTCGGGTCCTTTGGTGATCGATGGTTGACCACCTGCGTACCGCAACACGCCGTAGCCATGGTAGACACTAGGGCGGTCTTTCGTTTCGAATTGAATCAAGTAATCTGTCTTTCCGTTCAACTCTGCCTCCGTCTTAGCTTGGAAGAGCACATCGAATCGTTGGCCTGTCGAGACTTGCATAAAGGCCTCAATACGCGGCTTGGTATAATGTCCGTCTACGTTAATGATGGTGAGATTGTTGTGGTCTTCGAACCCAAGCTGGGTCATCGACAGCGCCGTTGCACCAATGAAGCGCATGCGGTACGTCTTTCCAGCCTCGACATCGAGTACGGGAAGCACACAGCCTACCTCACCGGCTTCTTCACCAACTGAGACGCCGACACCGTTAATCAACACTGCGTTGGTCTCGCCAGACCAGACGAATGGATTCGCGACCAGGCCTTCTTCAATAACGGCATCGCTTTTGTTGAAGTAGTCGCTCAGCTGCACGATGATTTCTTCGTCGTATGTGTAGGGAGGTGCGCCATCGTCCTCAACGATAAGGGGTCCGGAGGCAGTGCTGCAAAGATTCATGGTTGTCATTAGTCAATGGCTCATGGAAGCCCTATGGTGTCTTGGGATTGGCGTTATAACCTCACCCCATCTGAAACCCGACATGAGAGTGATAGAAGTATGTTCCAGCATCGTCTTTCTCTGGATGGACCTACAGAGTAGAAAGGCAAAAGGGTCAGTATCGTCTTAGATAAGAGAGACACGCAGATGACTGTCACCTCATAATCGAAGAAGTGCAAGGGTGGAATGGGCCACTGCGAGGCAGACGGTGTGCCATCAGAGAATAGAGCAGTCCGCTGACTTAGTCCATGCCAATGCTGTGTCGCGTTAACTTCCTCATTCGCCTACGCGCTGAGTTCTTGCTCACCATCGTGGCGTTGTAGTCAGTCATATCGTTGTACACCCGTATGAAGCTGGTCTTGCCAGGCTTCAATCGCAGCGCTGGACCCGGCAGGCTGCCGTTGACCAGCGCTGAAGTTCGCGTTTGGCAACCAACAGATACGTCCTCGTACGTCAATCGTAGCACATGATCTGGTTCGAAGTCCGAGTCATGACACCTTGGTGAGCCGAATCCCCCAGGACGACCAGTCCAGCCATGCTCACGCTCGTTGTTGGGACTCCAGGCTGCTGCTTGCCATACCAAAGCCAGCAAAAGCATGCAGATGGTGTAGGGCGCCATGTTGTGTAAAGAGGAGACGAGACGATCAGGAATACAAGCGACACAAGAAGAAACAAGAGCAGTCTTACCTACATGTACGGATACTGGTTGTGCTTATTCAGGTTAAGATTACATCGACGATCACAGCTGCGGATTTCCATGGAGCTGTGGTTACGGTTGATCAATCGGCCGCCCTAAGCCTTGCGTCGGACACTCGCCAAGCCTTACTGCCTTACTGAGTGCGGAATCGATACTGCTAACAGGCAATCAGACCGCTCGGAATCGGACCGTTCCACCGATATCCAGTCTGGTTCTCTGCAAGCAGATCGCACGTGTGCAGAAAGCCAACGTGCGGCATACCCAACGGCTGACAATGAGCCGCAGGGAATACCCAAGTCAGTAGAGATCTTCGAACCGTGAGCCGCAGCCCATGCAAGGTACCGTTTCATGGTCAGGCGTCGGATACCTACTTGCTGACCGTTCAGCTGACAGGGGTCAACAATGGCAGATGCCTTTGAGCTCGCTACCACTCAAGGACGGCCGTGGAGGGTGTGCTGTCCGTATGGCATGTCTGGGTGCTGAGTGCTGGTTGTAGTAGATTGAGCGTGACCGGTATATCGGCATTGTCCACAACGAGACGATGCCGATGATCAGTGATACATTTGCAACACGGTACGACGGAGAACGAGCAGGATGAGCGCGAAGAGGGTGACACACGAGAACGGGAACGATCAGAATACGAAGGCTCGGGAAGGATCGGCCCGATCATTATGGAGCCAGGGCCACCCTGTACCACGATATTCTACTTCTTTACCTTCCCGGAACATATTTAGGAGAGAAGTGATAGTAAAGTGTCCGACAGGGCCACTATGTCACTAGCTCGAACAGTAAAGCCATTCCAACTATAAAGAACAGAGGTCAAACCTCCCCACTAGCCCTCTCTCCTCCATCACGTGAGTACTGCATCATCCTCGACTCTCAAGCTTTCGACCGCTTGAACTTCTTCGCCATCGGCGTCTTCTGGAACAGCCCGGCATCGACGATTCCACCAGCACTGCGAGCCGCGTTACTCGGCGTGATGTCGTTGAAGGCCAGTTTCTTTCCCTTGCGTACGGCGAGCTCATTGGCGGTCACCTCCAGCAGGCTGTCCAACGCTCCGTACATGGTTGAAGAATGATCTCCTATGGCTGCCGTGGTATGCTTCTGGACTAGGCCGTATGTGAGAACAGCTTGGTACTTGGCTGGTGTAGGTGCAGCAGCTTCCATGACTGCCTGAGCGCCGCTGGCGTCCTTGACGACCAGTACCGCTATTTCGAAGAGGACATCTGGTGAAGCTTGGCCCCATCGGAAGAGCGATTGTCGCTGTCCGGTCACCACCTTCGGGAATAGGACGCTCGCGTTGGCTGCCATATGTTAGCACTTTTCGGGACGGAAGAACGGGCAGACATGCCGATGATCTGCTGTCGTATCGCCATGACAGCCATGGCCTCTGAGGCAGAGCACATCGGCATTGTTATGAAATGTCGTTTTCCAGGATGTGAAGATTTTGACGGTTCGTTTCTGGCCTGTTTCGCTGCCCGACAATGAACTGAAGATGTCTGATTTGGAAAGGGCGGCGCCTTAAATCCCGGGAATCCGCTGAGTGTAGTGAATAGAGCCATCAAGAACACAGTGAATGCGATCCAGAGCTGTAGAATAGGAGAATGACTACGCAAGGCTTTTGGCTGTCTTGAATGACGACAGCGCTGCATCAACAGGAAGCCTTCGCTTCATCGACATAAGAGATCGGCGCATCGTCTATCGGGCAAACCAATGATCCTGTCGGGCATGTTCTCGATGGTATAGTAACAAGGACACGGTTGTTGGCCATTGAATACTGAACAGTCCCTAAGCTAATGGTCCCCAAGCTACGAAATTGCATTGCAGCCGACCATGGACTGACGATGCCTTTCTGGACCGCAACTTGCCACTCCACCACAATGGTAACTCCGATGTTTACCCACGTGGACGACGAATGACATCAAGCTTCGCCAAAAGCTCCGTAAGCGCCCCGACTATGTCGTCCTTGACAGGTCCTGAGGTAAGATACTGGTATGGCTTGTCCTTCCCATCAAACCCTGTAACTTCAGCTTGCCACTTACGAGACTTCCCGGCTGGTATGGGCACCAGGACCACATGGAATGCCCGCCTCCGATCAAGGCATTCATTTCCACGGATTTTGGACCAACTTTTGCCACAGTCGTAGTAACGTGAACACTCGAGCACAGCAGCTACTGTATGTCAGCGGTTGGCCCTCATCTGAGTCAGCTACTTACTCCTTATCAAATCCTCGAGACCCAGCAGATCAACGCTCAGCTTATGGTTTCGCGGATCGTATTGCTTGAGGTTATCGGGTAACTGTGGATACTTGTCATACTCTGATGGCACTATGTCTGGGCGCTGATATACCGTAGATGGCATATGGCCTCCGCGTTTATGCTCATAGTCATAATCATCGATGTATGGTTCTTCGACGACGAATTGCGAGCCGTCGGGCCTTGTGGCGAGTTCGGGGCCCTGGGTGTACACAGGAGCTTCAACGTACATTGGTGCGCCGTAGGTAGGTCCGTTGTTTGGATGGCGACGGACTTCTCTGACTTGTCCGTAACCGACATTTCTATTACGGTACCCCCTGGGCATGGCGTCGTATTTTTGGTATAACCAAAGACGATTCGTGATACGTCCAACTGCTGGGCCAAGTGTCTCTGGGTCTGAGATGGAGTGTTAAGAAAACTCCGATGCTGTGTGGTGGGAAAAGGTCGAGATTGGTATTGTAACTTGACAGGTTGAGGCTGCGCACTTCTGTCGAGATATACGCCATGCATTTGTTTGCCAGGACACCACAGATCTTCGAGTCACTCATGAATCATCCTGGACACGATAACCTGTTGAACAAGAAACGGGTCTACGTTTGCTGTGCCGAATGAACCTGAGCCAAGAGCACTTGTCAGATCGTGGACGCACGCTCGGCATCTCTTGAGCTTCATGCTTGAAGCTGAGAATGCATTAGGTAGCGCTGTTGGGTCAAATGCATTACACGTCCGACTCACTTACGTACGGGCTCCCCGGGACGCCGACTATTGCAAGATCCCATCACGGCCATCGAGCTCAGCCAATGCTCGCACTCTGGCCCCGAGACTGCCACATGCACAAAGCGCCTCAACTCCCACCCATCCAAAATTCAAGCAAACACCTTACCAATATGGTGAGCCCTCACCGCCAACCACTAACCCAACACCATTACCCAATCACGGCCTCCCTTCCCGCATCCAAGCCCCCTGCTCACGCCCCTCCCAGCCTCGGCGTCGGCAGCCGCTGCGGCACAACATCCAGACTCCTAGTCCTCTCCGCAAACCCCCGACTCGGGAAGAACCCATCATCACCCCGCTCAATCTCCATCAAGACATCGTAGTGCTGATCCCATACGATATGCGCCGTCACATCCAGCAAACCCTGCATCGCCTGCTTAGCAGACACGCCGTGGCGGGTCTCGCTTTTGGCGAGGAGTTTGAGGCGGGGGGCTAGGAGGGCGGGCTCGAGCCTACGCAGATTAGCATTGGAACGAGGAGAGGGAAGGACGGTTTACCAGAAGACGATAGCGCGCCATCCGGCAAATTCGAGTGGCGCAAGGCCTTGGGCGGGCTTCTGCGCGGTGTAGACTGCGACTTTGAAGAACTCGGCTGTCGACAAGGGCACGAAACCAGCTTTTCCGCCGTGCTGCTTACGGTGTGCTTCGCGCTGGTTCTCGAAGAGAGTTGTATGGACTAGTTCAATGTTGCCTGAGAGGACATCAGCACCCACCACCTCTCTTCAACGAGAGCTTCTTCGACATACGGATCACCTGCTCCGCCACCCCAGCATAAACATCCGTAGCCTGTCCCGGCGCTACATTAACCAACCTATCGTTCGCGCCCGGCGGGATAGCGGAGCGAAACCAGTTGAACCCCTCGTGCGCAGGCGTGGTGAAACCTGACATATTCGGACTCGGTTCACCGGAAGACCTCTGAGCAGGTGTCGGGGCCTGAGATGGTGCCGATGATGCCTGAGAAGGTGTCGCTGCTTGATCCGGTAGTAGTGCCCAGGGTATTGGCGGAGCCTGAACTGCTGTCGATTCTCGGACTGGTCCTGCTCCGCGAGGCTCTGGCTGAGCCCGACGTGCCGACGGGCGCGCTCCTGGCGGTGCTCTCGCACGCAGTCCTGGGGTTGGTGGAGGGCGGGGCCCCGGGGTCGCTGGCGCGAGTAGTCCCGGGAGGTGGATCGCTGTCGGCACCTGTGCCAATACAGACGCTGCAACCGGTGTATCAGCGAAATGTACGCGCTTCGGAGACTCAAGGACGCCGGTTGCCTCGACGTCTGAGGCTTTGGGAACGTCTGCTTTCGAGGGACTAATGAGTGGTCGAGGAGGGGGCATGTTGGAACTTCAGGTTCGGTGGAGTGAAAAGTGGGTGGATATATGGCGAGTGCCAAAGGCACGTGCTGGCGATAGAGGTGGCAAACATACCTTATGAGTCGGAGTGGTGCTGCGCTGGCAGGACTGATGCTTCTGCATCTTGCCTGTGGTATCAGGTGTCATCGTAAATTGGAGCAGTGTGTACATCATCTGGCAGCAGGAGGACCGAGCTCTTAAGAGTGTATTGATGAGATATGCAAAATGACTATACGCTATGTTAGTCGCAAACGTAGAGGGTAGTAGAAGAACGCTCACCTTCCATTCAACGTATTGCTACAAGTCGACCCTGCTCGATCGTCGATTATCTATGCTCGTTTCTATGATGCTGCCGACGCCCACGCCACGCTTCACCACCACTTCAACCAAGCAACTACCTCAATCCTCTACATCCCCTCAAACCCCCCCTCATCACCATCCCCATCATCCCCCTCCCCCTCCACAATCTCCTTCGCCAACTCCCTCTCCCGCTCCCTCGCCTTAGCAGCCTCACTCAACTCCTGCCGATGTTTATTCATGGGATACCTCATCGCCATCACGCACTCATCCCTCAACCCCAATAAAGCCTCAATACGCGCATGGAAAGCTTCGCTCGGCTCAGTAGTCGAGTAAGCATCGCGCTGTGGGTTCGTCACCATGTGGCCATTCTGATGATCGAGAGTAGCTTCTATGACACCGTCACGGATGGCCTTGGCGGTGATATACTCGGCGGACTCTTCGGAAGAGATGTGCAGGCGCGTGCAGATGTCGCGGAGCGAGATCCGGGAGTACGAGAGGGAGAGCATGCGGACGCCAGTTTTGATGACGTTTTGGCGGAGGCGGAGGATGAGGGTGTAGGTGCCGTCTTTGCGGAACTGGCCTTCGTTGTTGGTGACGCAGCGGAGGAAGGCTTGGAGGTCGCCGACTCGGACGGCTTGCACGAGCTTGAAGTAGGGGTAGAGAGCGGCTTCGAGAGCGGGTTGGCGGAAGACGGATCGTTCGGGGATGTCACCCATCAGGAGCTCAACAACAATTTGAAGTTTCATAGACTGTGAGTAGAAGCCGATCGCTGGGCCTGTGGTGGGCGACTTTCGGGTGGCGGATTCGAGATGGTCGTGTGCTTCGGTGTAGGCAAGCTGGATGGCTCGGATGCGGCCGAGGTAGTAGAGGTAGCGGCATACCTGGTTGTTGGTGGCGGCGGTTGGGAATTGCGTTTGTGCGACAAGTAGGTCTGCTTGTGTGATGTCTGCTGTGCTGATGTAGTTCCGGAGAAGCAGGACCGTGACGGCGGCTTGGGTGTCGTTGTCTTTCCTCAAAACAGCCGAGCGCAGGGCAGCAAGCAGTTTGGGCCGGACCTCGATGACTGGTGATTGTTTCGATGGAGGCTTGGGGTCGAGGGTCTCGTGGAAGAGGGCGTAGTAGAAGTATGCTTTTGCGCCGATCTGATCGAGTGTTCTTCGGTTCCACGAGCGGATCTTCTCGACGAAGTTTGTGCTGAAGTCTGCGCCTTCCTGGAACTGCTGTGTGTCGTACAGATATACCTAGATAACCTCGTCAGCATCATATGGTTGCGCACCGCGATATCATGTCCCTGCCTACCTGAACGAGTATTCCCAAGTAGGCCCATATCTCTGGCAGCTGCTGCTCCTCTGCGCTGGCGTCCTTCTTCTTGTCCTCGGCACTTGGCGCAGAAGTTCCGTTCTGCATCGCGGTCACATTATCAGGGAGCACGTCCTCCAAGACCTTTCGCGCGCCCATGCTCGGCTTCGGGAAGGCTGTCCGCACGCCTTGTACGATGGCCTCGGCGAACTTGTCCGACTTTCGCAGGGTGGATATCGAGCGGAGCGCACGGAGGATGAAGCGGGAGTCGAAGGCATCAACGGCTTGTCGTATGAGATCGAAGTTGTTGATGATGACTGCGATATGTGTCAGTATATGTCCGCTGGTGTTTTGTTGAAGGTCTACACACTTCTCTCCGGAGGCAGATCTGATGCTGGCCCAACAGTCTCTTCCTCCCGCTCGCCGTTCACTGCATCGACGTCCATCTTGTCTGCCATCTCTGCGAGTATGAGGATGGTGATGAGTTGGATGAGGAAGAGGTGTGTCGTGTGCTTGGAGGTGTTGCTGCGAGAAGGCGGAAGCTCTAAACGTAACGCCGGAACAAGCTTTCCTTGGCGGCGGTTAGTACCGCTGTATGCAGTCGCGAACGCGTTTCGACAACATGTGAACGTGTATTAAGTGATATTGACTCGAATCGAAAACTATATAATTTACTGTTAGAAGGAAAGGAAACACCTAGCGAGCCTCGACAACCTCGGACCGACGACCTTGACGGATCATACTGTTAACATAATCTTGCTCTCAACGGATCACAACAACAAATCGAAACTGAACGCTTTCTTTGATAAGGTAATTGAAGCCGACTTCAACCTTCCGAAAATTGTAAAACCGAAGCTCTCTCTGGACCGAATTCTCAAATCGAAATCCTCTCCAGCCGGACGGCTAATCATAAAATATGGCCACCCTACTCACCTCCCACCTCGACCAAATCTCCCTCTGCGCCACCTCAATATCCGACCTCCCCTTCCACGGCCCCAAAATGTTCACCAACGCCCTCCTCACCAACCACGACATCACCTCTCTCATCCGAGACACCGAGCAGCACGAGCGAGCGCTCTTCCACTTGGCGCCACCACCACTCCCCAAAACTGGCTCCTCTAACTTCGCGGAATCGGTGGGCGGCGCGTCTATGTTGCCACCCAGTACCGCGAGACGACAGACCGCTTATGCAGCGCGACAGCCGAAGAACAAGGCTGTGGCTGCTGTGCTAGGTGGCGACTTGTACCAGCGCACGAGAGGGACGGAGGCGGGTAGACAGAAGGGAGAGCTGGATGTGGAGGTGTTGTTGAAGGGGGCGGAGAAGCTTGCGGCGGTGTAGTACGTCTCTCCACCTATCACTATCCCAACACTTCCCGCTGACCTGCCACTAGCCCGATCCCAGAAGCAAACGACCGCATCACATCGCTGCGCCGGCGGCATCAACAACTAACCGCCAATATCGCACACTACGAAGCTCGTATTTCAGAGCAGGCGACTCAGCTACAAGCTATGAATCGGCCCACCAGCCGTGGCGGCCACAGTGAGCCTGAGGATGTCGAAGACATTGCAGACACCGCTACCGGCGCCGAGGAGGTCAGTCTCCCGATGACGAAGGAGGATCTTGAGCAGGAGGAGCGAGAGGTCCGGGAGCTGGAGTCGAAGAAGCAGGGACTTCAGGATAGGGTTGAGGGTATGGAGAAGGACCTGGGTGGGCTAATGCGGTAGCCTGTTGTCATGAGAGCGATGCATTGTCGTAAGTATCGGGACATGTGATCTGATCAATGCTTCTTCGGTAGGACTGCCGACAGAAACGTCGTCTCTGGTCAATCTGGTGGCGTCCTCGACCCCAGAAACCACGTGGCAGCGGACCTGGAGGAGCACCAGGGCTCTCGAACTCCAGTTTCCGGGACGAATTAAAGACGACGAACTCTACATCAGTGGAGGCTTATCGGAATCACAAGCGAGTCCATAAATCTCGCGCGTCAAACTGGACGATTGAGGTCCCTTGAACAGACGACGCGCCTATCGAAAGCGGTCGCGCTATCGAGAAAACAGTCTTGACAGGCTGCGCCGGCTTTCGTTCCCCAGGCATCTGCTGCAAATGTGCTCAAAATCGTCGGTTAGAGCTCGGATATACGCCCGGGTGTCATTGTCCGGCCCCATGGGGAAGTCCCAGGACTGTGGGAGGGGACCTCGAAACTTTATTGAGCCTCTACAGAGGTGAAGTATATACTGATGCTCATCCCTGCTTCGTGCTCTTGTTGTCTAAGTGATTTGTTTTGCTCAAGACTTCAACGATGGCGCACGAGAAGGACCAGCAAATCACCAACGTCGAATCGGGACAAGTCAGCCCACGGCACGATCTCGATCAACCGGCCGTCGATCGTCCTGCTCAGGACGATGTGCGTGTTACGGCGAAGACGTGGGTTGTGGTTGCGATTTTGAGTTTTGGGTATGGGCTCAGTTTCATTCCGGTGCCTGTGATGGTAAGTTACTAGAGCCAGAACCCCTCGCATTGCTAGAATGTGTGAGACATGGGCTGATCGTACTTCCGTGCTCAAACAGGCTGCTGTTGGCACCGACATATCGACAGATCTCGGTGATCCTACAGCTTCCAACTGGTTCGTGTCAGCCTGGGTTATCAGCATTACCATCGCCTTCATGCTTGCAGGCGCCAATACCGACATGCTCGGGAGACGTTGGTTCTTGATCGTTGGCCAAGCCATATGTACTATCGGACACATCGTCGTCGGCACGGCGCAGTCGAACACCCAAGTGATCGTCGGTATGGCGATCGCCGGCTTTGGTGCAGCGCTATGCCAGATGGCTGCCTTCGCACTTCCGGAGCTCTTACCCAACAAGTGGAGGCATATAGGCGTTGTGCTTGCGGATATGGCAGTTTACCTGTGTATTATCGTCATCCCGGTGACAGCGCGATTCGGATACTACGCTACTGGTCAAACATGGAGAGCCAATTTCTATGCAGGTGCAGCCCTGCAAGCTCTATCCGCGGCAGGTCTATGGTTCTTCTACCATCCTCCGGCGCACCCGTTGGGTATTCCCTTTGGCCAGGCCTTCCGCGAGCTCGATTACATCGGCATGTTCCTTTTCTGCGCGGGCTCCCTGCCGATACTGGTCGGTATCGTATATACTGCTACGTTACCAGCCAGTGATCCAAGAATCATTGCTACTTTAGTAGTCGGCTTCGTCTTCCTTGTCGTCTTCGCTCTCTGGGAGACGTTCGGCACAGCGAAGCACCCACTGACGCCTCCGATCGTCTTCACTCGCTCGCGCGGCCGAGACTTTACAGCTCCGGCCATTGCTCTCGCGATCATAAACATGTTCTACTATTCCAGCAGCATCATCTGGCCAACCATGATCAACGCCTTCTACACCGCAGGTGGCCAGCCATGGCAACGAGCCGCCTATCTCTCCCTCCCACAGGGTATCGCCATCACAGTCGGCGCCATGGGCCTCACATGCTTTGGCTCGAAGATCCGACACTGGCAATGGCAGCAGACGACTGCCGTCACTGTGATGGTGCTCTTCGGCTCCCTGCTAGCATTGGCCACCCCGGACAACTTCAGCTTGATGTGTGGCATGCTTATCATGTCAATGTTGGGCTATGGATGGGCGATCTACCTCACTATCGCGTATACACAGATGGGTGTCCCACAGGAGCAGCTCGGTATTTCAGGCGGTCTTTCTGGGTGTGTTCGGTTCGCTGGCGGTAGTATCGGTCAAGCCATCTACCTTACCGTCTTTCAGAACGACGTTGCGAAGAAGACACCGATCTATGTCACCCGCGCAGCACTGGCAGCTGGAGTACCGCAAGGCCAGATCACGAAGCTACTCACAGAATTAACGGATGTCGAGGCGCTCACTGCAGACTTCGGTGCCGACGTTGTCGCTGCGACGGGATATGCCCAGCAGCTCGCGGTCGCGCACGGCATCAAGTTGATTGCGCTGACGAGTCTGGGATTCGGGATCATCGGGATCATTGCTTGCTTGTGCTGCAAGGATGTGGATGAGAAGATGAACGAGACGATTGAGGTATTCTTGGAGAATGATGAGTTTGCGGATAGGAATAAGTATCATTAGTCGCTGCCTTCTTGGTGATTCGATACCTGAAGAATGAGATTCGCAGCTTGGATATAATGTCTTCTCATTGTAAAACATCATACCAGCATTTAATATGAAGACTCCAGTGGTACCGTCATCAACCACGACAGGTCGTCTGGATCGAAGCCGAAGTCAAAATCATCAACCCCTGCTATTGGCATCTGGTCGCTCGGCCAGCTTGATCCCGCGAAAAACGGATCAGGAGGCACGATGCTTGGATTTGGGTCAAGATCGAACGTGGCCGACGTGGACTCCAGTCTCCCGTACTGTCTCGGAATAGTATCAAATAGAATGCTGAGTGTAGCGATCAACTTGCGCACAGATGAGTCGAAAGTGCTGTACTCCTGCAATGTCGCCATACACTTCCGCCAGCTCTCGAGGATGGTGTCTCCTATTTCAGCTTGCACCGACTTGGCGAGACGAGCGGCGACCAGACAGGTTGCTGAGCTGTAGAGGAAGAGGACGTTGTACCACCAGGCATCGACTGACCCCACTTCACCGACGTGAGGCGATTTCTCAGTGTATATGAGTTGAATCGCTTCTTGGGCAGCTCTAACACAAGCTGTCCCGCATTGGACCAGAATCCGGTGAAACAAAGGGCTGAGTCGGGGTTCGCCCGTTGCTCCTGGTTGCTTGAACTCAATCGTAAGAAGATGCGAAAGGGCGGGCCGAAGCAGAAGGATTTGGATGTGTAGGTATCTGCAATACAAAGCTTATTAGCCATTTGAAGAAAGAATACACTGATAGGATGGAGAGGACCTTTGCCGAAGTATCACAGCCTGTCGATGTTGCATGCTATCTTTGGTCGCTCGATCGTCCAGCCTCAAGCCGTGAGGTAAAGCGTCAGCCCAGTCGTCCAGTTTTCGGTCGATGGCGTAGACTGTAAGTCCAGATGAGCCATCGAAATAGTTCGCCATCGGCTCTATCGCGGCTTTATCCTTCTCGCTTGTGCGGTAGAAGCTGAACAGCACATCATGCAGGACCTCGTGCAGTTTCAACATGGCGCGATAGGAGTTATTGCCCTCCGGCAGTGGCACGACTGTTGCCGTAGCAGGACCAATCTCGCACCTAAAGTGATAGGTAGAAGGGTCAGCAAGTGTCTCTGAGCTATAGGCAGAAGTAGAAGGTTTCAAAGCACCGCACGGTGCGTGACGCTGTCTTGGAGAACCTTTCCACCCATCAATCTGACGTACGGCCGGCCATAAGTCATTGACAATGTCCTGTCCATAAGCACGCATCCATACCATAGCCGACGCATCCGCTCTCGTGCACCTTCCTCTAATACCTGGGCACTTGTCTCAGGGTGATGCAGGCCCAAACTTTGCGCAGTACGAGTGGCCAAACCCACAAGCAGCCAACATGTATGCGCCTCGTGCGTGCTCTGGTAATACAGACTTAGCAGCAGGTACGACTCGATTAGGCTCAACGATGGTGTGTCAAGAGCATTCCAGAATTGCTTCGCTTGTGTGGCGAACCTGGCGGCCGAACGTTCTCGCTCACCAACTATCGTAGGGCCGCTGAGTTGAGTAGCAATGGCGAAGATGGCGAATAGAGAGCACCTGGTCGGTGGTTCGTTAGCAATGTTACGGAGCTACGATCGAGCTTAAAGGGCTTCAGAGTGCTGCGTAGTGCTTGATGCTGTCTCGGAGGCCCTTTTTACCCATACACTTCACGTACAAGAATGATCGCTCGTTGATCACAGAGCTGTTGCCTGTCCAGAGGGTTTCATAAGTCGCCTGGAAGCTGAGCTCATCGAGGAATGGATATATGGGTTGCATCTGTTGCCAGTATACGGTGACCAAACGATCCGCCGTTCTACGAGATGGTAGTGTGTAGTCCGCTAGTGGCTGCGCAAGTTGCTGCCCGTTAGGTAAAGAAGCATCGGCCCTGTTAGACGTAGTCACATGGTTTGGATGTGATTGTCTACCATTGTGAACAGTTTGGGCTGCAAGCTTCTTTACATTCTGCAAGAAGTTGCCAGCACTCGAAGAACCATAGAATGTTTGTTCTTCGTTCTGCCCGCCACCGGCTCCAAGTATAGACGGCGTGTGTTGACTCTCAATACTGTCCGGCACGACAGTCTGCTTGGCGAGCTGAACAGGCACATCGCCTAAGCTGAAGGCCAGGCTCTCGTCGACCCGACTGCTGCCATTCTCGCTCTCAGCTTCGATCGCTGAAGGTTGCTCGATGGTACCCTTGTACATGCCAGAAGGGCTGCTATCGGTGGGAACACTCGCGCGACTCTGCTCCAGTTGCTGCACTCTCGCTTCAAGCCATTTAATTTGATCATCCTGGGGCTGCGATCTCCAGCCATGGTCCCATGTGCACAAACCCGGGTTGTGGTTGCATTTGTTGCATACTGGCTCTATACCGTCGCATTTGACCTGGAATCGTAGAAGTTGGCTCAAAAGGACCATAGATTACAATGACACAAGAACATAGTATACCTTGCGTTTTCTACACGGGTTACATGCACTTGCTACCTTTTGCCGCTTGGGTTTCGGGCTCTGCATTGTGCTGGTGTCGTGCATATTCTCGTAGCAGAGTTCACGACATGGTGTAAGCAAGGGGATGTTGTGGGTTTGAACACGGCTTTACACGGTGTATCGGAACGTTCGTGCTGGTGCTGGTGCTGGTATTGATGATGGTGTTGGAGCAGCTGTCGTGTAATGATCCCTACCACTCGATCGTGCCGACGTAACCCGGTGGGCTGTCATTGGTTCGGGTGCTGGATGGAACACCGTGAAATCAATTGTTTGCTACACCGCAGCCGTTGGGAATTTTGGTTCCAACTGAGACCAAGAATGGGACTAGGGATTGTCAAAGACCAAATGTCGTATCCACAAAGTTCTGTAGCAATTATATCCGTTCCACTGACACCACCCAAGGAGGATTATCCTCACCTATGAACAGACTCGCGTCCGCCCATGATGGCATCGTTAGATATTCTCAGATCGGCCGCCTTTTCTGCCAGCTCGACGATCGGTAGTTGGAATACTCGTCACATAAACATCTCTTCTCGGGCTGATGCGGTGTTGGCACTCATATTCTGTTTAGGTTGTATAAGGTAGTCCTTCTAGCAAAGATACGGGGTGATGGTTCAGAAGAGGCTGGTTGCATTCGTTGGACCAGCACCCATTGAGGCTATAGCGATACCGCCGTCGATTTGGCTAACGTCCGAGTCCGCGGGAGCCAAGAAAATATGTTCAGCTTGCAAAATCCACGGAGCAGTACTCCTGTCAGCGGTGCCTGCGTTTAGCACAACATACTCGACAAGGCTGCTTTGGTTGATCCTCGAATAGAACGGAAGAAGAGCTCTTGAACTTCCAGGTACGGTGTCGTCCAAAGTTCGTGAAGCATGGAGCAGGCTGCGACGTTGCCTTGCAGTCATGGTCCAGCGTGTTGGCCATCGAAGCGTGGCAGACATGCCATAGCCCAGCTTCAATCACTACACCTGACAATGCTGCGCAAGCATATAACATGCATCACATGTTGCTGGCTCTCACACTGCCTTCGACCTCTCCCATGGTATTGGCCCATACCCACTCAACACTTCTTGAATGAGTTTCAAGACATCAGCATGCACACTGCTGGGTGCGCAGACAAGACCATAGTCTGAAAGTATATTCGAGTCAGCAACAGCAAGAGATTTGTGGCCTGCAACGATGAAGGGGTAGAAGTATACGCACTGTCAGCCATCTTCCTACCCTTGCTAAAGTCAATGGCCTTCCCATTGAGGTCGGTGACCTTACCGCCAGCTTCCTCAAAGATGAGTATGCCACCTGCATGGTCCCACCTGGGGTGAGGTCAGCACTCTGGCTCTTATAGAGAGAGAGTGGGTGAACGGGACTCACATGTTGCTCCGCCAGCTAGCATACTTGAATACTCGAATGCAGATACTGCATCTGCCCAGCCCGAGAGCGGCATACTTCAGGATCGAGCTATAGATGTCAACGCCAGGCCAAGTCAAGTTTAGCTTGCTCGCTATCTGTTGATGAAGATGTGCAATTGTGGATGTATAGGTTGAGCAGTCCGACCATACAAGTTGATCCAAAGTCGCGGTATCGCCATGGCGGTTTATCTGTGTTGCTGGCAAGAGTACACTACTGCACTGCATGGACCGTACCCAAGTGCCTTTTCCACGAACGGCGTATACCATCAACCCTAGGCCAGCAGAATCAATCTCATCTTCGTGGACTGAGGAAGACTTGATGCTGAGGTTAGGGCATCCAATAATACCAATCTCTTCTTGACCGTCACGGAGGAAAGCGCAATTGATTGTGTATCTGTCTCCGGCGGACTCATTAGCAATCGAGATGACCCAATTTAGATATAGACTTACTGCTGCCCACGGAGAAAAGTAGCAGTGCCATCAATGGGGTCAAACACCCATGTACGAGGCCCATCACTACGCTCGTTCTTCCCGCCAAGATCAATCATGTCCATGGCTTCGGAATTGTCGGACGGCGTACAAAGTGGTACCTGCCCATCTTCGAAAGCCGGCTTCATCTGCACAATCAGCTCCCACACTTTGTTGAGTAGCGGACCGTTCTGCCGCAGCTCGCCCGCGCTCTCCTCGGCCAGGAACAGGTCATCTCGAAAGTCCGGAACGCCATGGAGGGCAGCGGTCAGAAGCGCTTGAACGGCGAAATCTCCGACTGTCACGGGCGAGAAATCTGCTTTCGCGACAGAGCTCTCGGGACTGAGCGTGGCTTCTTGCAACTGGCGTGTCAGGATGGCACAAAGTTGCACCGCTGTGCAGGCGACTTCGAGCTCGTGATGGTGTGTGCTGGTCATCGCGCTTCTCAACTCGCGGTTTGATATGGCACGGCTTCTAACCTCTCAGTGGTACCTGTCGAAGCTAAGATTCAGTCTTATCATACGCCCCAGAGCTGAACATTACTGTTGGTCATGAGTTTCGACAACGAGAATGCCACTGTTGCAGTTGCCAGCGTCGGTTGATTCTCGGGACGATGACGCTGTATCAAAACAACACGAAGCACGACCTGCTTTTCTTCTACATGTACCTACCTTATCGCTTCTACTTGACACTCGGTGGATCGACCAGAAATACATGTAGTCTCGCAAGACGGCCATCGTCGCACCTCTGCCAGCCAGCACCTTGGAGAGAGAGCAGTTTCTCGAGCAATGAGTGCTTCATATTCGAGCGAAAGGGGTATGAACACATGAAAGACCGAGCTCAGGGTGTAAGCTTATTATACTCAAGCATTACTATCATAGATCGAACATGACCGAGCTACCCAAGTACACCGATGTCAGGGCGACGGTAGCACTCAACCCAAGCAGCACCCGTCGAGCTGCCGAACCGCCAGGACAGTATACGGTGAACAGGCCTCCCGTGATTCTGCTCAATATGATCGGAGCGTACCTTGCCACCCTATCGCCGCCTTTACTTGAGGCCCCGATCTCGCTCAAGGTGTCGTGACTGCGGTTCAACGCAAGCTCCACAAAGGATTGTGCGAGATCCGGATACGATGCGGCAAGTCTCACCGACTCAGTACTAATCTCATGGCCAGTTCCTTCCTCCTCGATCAGGATGCCGGGCTGCACTCTCAGCAGTGAGACCAAGTCGGCTTCGGCTAATAGCATCGACTCTGCGGCTGTGAGGTCTTCATACCCCTTCTGGAAGGCAGTCTTGATAAGCCAATCCACCCCAGGAGGACGAGCTGCGGCGAAACGCTTGTTTTGCGATGACGAAGACAAGTAAATCATTCGTGGTGCTGTCCGACTGCCCTGTTCCTTACGCAATTCTTTGAGGGCGTCGAGTATCGACTTTGCTGACTCGCGCAGGATCGTCGAACCCTCGAAGTCGTTGCTGCCGAGCGTACAGATGATGACTGTTGCGCCTGACAGGCAAGTCTTGACAGTCTCGGTGTTACTGACAGAACCCTCCGCTATTGCGACGTTCGATTTGGACCCGATTCCTGGAAATTGGTCTTCGAGCTTTGCTCTCGAGCGGACATATATGTGTAGGTCATGGTCGCCTCGTTCCAGCAAAATTCGAAGGACTTCTCGTCCAGCCTTCCCCGTGGACCCAAGAAGGGCAATCTTCGGTGTGTCGGTCCCAGCCATTGCTGTAATTCGCGTGGCCTAAAGCAGACCCGGATTTGCCTCTGGTGACCCTACCGATCCTTGAGAACGAGCACGCAATCTTTTCCTTCGAAAACAATCCACCAACAAGTCAATTGTTATAGTAGAGGGATTTGCGGAGAAACAGCTGTCGTTGAGCCTCTCCATCTTCGCTTCGATACGGAAGGTGTCCGAGATACTTCGCCATCAACACAACTTCGTGAAACAGACGACGACGATGACGAGTAGACGAGTAGACATATCTGCTACCTTGTGCAAGCAAATCAGCAATGAATGTCTGGAAACCAATCGGAACGGGATCCAGAGCTGGAAGCTCTCCGAAAGCATGCAGCTCTTGCACCCGAAATCCCGCTCGTCGTCGAGATGTTTTAATAGCGCAGTGCGGTGATGCACGAGAACCTGGCATTTGGGTCCGAGATTCATCAACAATGCCATCTGCTCATCAAGAAAACAATCATGTCAATTTGCCAGAGCCGGCCGACCTGTCAAAACTGCTACCAGTAATAACATACCCCATCGAGGAGCTGCACAACGAGCGTACGAAGACGCTGAAACAACTTCTCAACGATGGACATGCCGAAACGGCAATACTGCGCGAGCCAGCGTTGAAATTCCATACGCATCTGCCGCATCACCTTGGTTCAGCGTATCGACTTGGTGCCTCGAGCAAGCAGCTTCATGAAGCTTACAGCGCAGAGGCGAATGAGTTGTTGGCTCACGATCATCAACTGTTCTATCGTAACGACAACATTTCGCGAGAGAATTGGACAGAATTTATCCAACAGAAGCCGCAGGCAGTGGCATACGTCGATTTCTTCGACAGAGAGGTCCAGGAGAGCAGCGGCGGTTGGAAAGAAGTTGTGCAACGATACTTGTACGACACGAAGATACCACTGATCAATGGCCTGACTGGGGGTTTAGGACACCCATTCATTCACCTAGCATATGCGTACGTCGAATCCGATAGACGGAAGCATTCTCCGATACAGCATCAAGTGCTATGCTGCACTCTAGACCATATTGAGCTGGATTATGCGTTCGAGAATCCCGCTAACTTTTCTTGCCATCAATATAGATACGAATTCCAAAGCGCTGCAGTGGCGACAGAAGCGCTCGGCCTTGCTTGCACCGAGCTCGACTCGTTCTACACAGATCTTATAAATGCGCCACCGGACAACTCGAAGTACAAGACGAACTCACTAGGCGATATAGTTTCTGCGATCCATCGCGATAGCCGCTTCGACGGCTTGTTGCATCAGCCTGGGTTTGAGAACACTTTCCAGCTGATGTATAGCCAGCGCGACCTCATGCTTGAGCACTGGAACGCCTGGGAAATAACGGACCCTCTTCAACAGCTCGAGCACATTTGCGACTTGTCAGTCTTGCTCGCAATCGGCACTGGAGATGCGGAGAAGCAGTACGATTTCTTCCTCGCCCACCTCATGACGGTTGCTCATGCACTGCGTGTTCTGTGGCACGAGTTTCCTGCCGAGAGACGTATGACAATACTCAAGGAGTACGCTATGTTCGTCATGTACATATACGCTGCACAGTTGCGAAGACCGTTCGACATGACAAGTATAACGGATTTCGAGCTGGAAGGACGAGACTGGCAATGGGTCGCAACCACCGCGCTTGCCCACGAAGCTGCGCTGGATGCTCACTTCTTCAAGGTCGTGTGTGCACCTCAAGCTTTCGAAGGGGCGTTCGGGAAGAAGCAGGACTTCTATCTGAAGGCGGCAATCAAATTCATTGTTGAGTTCAATGGGTGGACCGGTTTTGGGGCTGGAACTGACGGTTTCGATCCCTCTGAGGCGTGATGATACCTAGTTGTATGCTTTAATGATATCCAAGATGGTGCAAATTGCTGTTCGTAGGTCTCTTGAACGACACGTAGCCAATGAAGGTCGTACTCGGACGCTATCAAATGCTCGGAAGCTTCCGAACATGATGAGGCGCAGCCTATGAATGCAATGTCCCGAGAAGTATACATGAATGGCAAGTGCAGTCTACTAAACTACGACTATGTCCAATACTGCGTTGCTTCTCGGTATCCCACACCTCCCAGCCAGCTCCGCACAAATGGCAACTCAGCAAGTGTCCGAAGGTTTGCTCCAATTCCATGAAAATGGAGAGCCCAAACTGCCTCAGTCGTACGAACTCAGGATGGTAGGAGATTGGGGAGGTGAGAACTCATGGGTAGAGGGTACCCGCTGATAGTCGTTCGCGGGTTCCTCGTGTCTGGGCTACTGCTGACCCTCTCACAGGTGCCAATTTCCACCGGATCTGCGCATGGATAACACAGGAGTTCTGCGATCGTGCTGGTCCTGGGAGCAGATCTTCAATCTTTAGTCTCCGCGACGGCGGTATGGATGCGCTGTTGCAGCTCGCAAACGGAGAAGCAGACCTGGCTATAGCAACGCCGGCAGCTTTGATGCGTAGGACGTTGACTGGAGCTGCGCCTTTCCCAGTAGCTATGCCGCAGCTGCGTGCGCTGGCCACCTTGCCACAGAACGACCGCATGGTCTTTGCTATCGATCCAAAGTATAGCATCACTTCTTTCGAAGCTTTACGAGAGCAGAAGCCGGCTATTAGGCTAGCAACGTCCACCAACGATGGTACGAACTTTATCGGCTTCATCGCAGACCACTTCTTGGAGGCTCATGGCTTGTCCGAAGCCATGATCAAATCCTGGGGCGGCTCAGTGGTCAGAGCTCATAGGCCGGAGCAATGCGTCGCGTTGGTCGAAGAGGGCAAAGCCGATGCACTCTTGCAAGAAGCCATAATGACGCCGTGGTGGAGGAACCTCATCGAGTCGCAGAAGCTACAACCCCTGCCAGCGGAAACTGAAGCACTGAAAGCGCTGCAGGCCTCGCTGGGCTTCGAAACCAATTATCTTCCGGCAGGCTTCTGGGTTAACCTGGACGAAGACCTTCCAGCGCTGGACTTCTCCGACTTTGTTGTCTTCGTTCGGAACGATATGCCAGAGGAGGTTGCTTATCTGCTGACTTGGTGTCTAGTGGAAACGAGGCAATTGATAGAAGCACAGTACAAACACATACCGCCGGCCAGGAGCCCGTTGTCATATCCACTCGAGCCGAGGAAGATGGCTGCCACGCCGATTGCACTCCATGACGGAGCCCGGAAGTATTATCAGCAGGCAGGTCACCTTCAGAAGGAAGCAATCATTACCAATGGGCAGCCGTAGAAACATATTATGGAGACTTCTTCTCTTACATTTGATACCTTGAGTAACTCCGTACAACACTCTGCCAGATATGTTGTCAGTAGCACAATACGCGTGAACTACCTTGAGGGCTGTGAATAGCTTGACGAGGTCAGTAGGACATTGGCGGAGTAATCGTAGCACTTCCTTTGATCTTGATGTTCGTTCCGTCGTGCGTTGTTGTAGTGGTCCGATTTGCGAGCGCTTCGAGTGTCCGTCGTGTCCGAGCAGTCACCAGCATTGCGGAAAGGAGCCGGCCACCATAGCCTCCAGACTCTTACTTTGGGAAATCGTGTGATCGAGTTCTGCTACACTGATCTGCAGGGCTTCAGTCAGGCACCAGATCCCTGCGCGGGCCTTTGGAGCCCAACGCACCCCTCCCTGACCTGGTCATACTTTCTCTGCGATCGCATGAAACTCGCCAACAGTTGAGCAGTTAATTTCCACGTTGGGCAGCGCACCGGCCTGAAGTTGACTACAGCCATTGACCCCAATAGCCAGCATTGGCGGTCACTGCAGTGTTTCAGCCAGGTTTTCTGCGCCGCCCAGTGGCAGCTATCAGTGAGTCGATAATCACTCCGTAGAGTCGTGATAGCACTGATGCATGTGACCATAGACCACCGGACGTCGAGCTCGACTGAGCAGTACCATTAGGCTCCAGGAGCCGACGAATGGCTTGCACCAAATCGTGCGCGTACCGCAGGCTGATGCTGTGTCAGGGTGCATCAACACGCCGGGTGGTGTGTGATCCGGCCTGCAGCAGGCTCAAATCTCCCACGATATGAGACAGTACGCTCACTTCATGTCCCTGGGCATGTGAATTGTCGAAGGGTTCTCGCATGCGAAACAATGAATGAAGCGGGGCTCGACAGTAGTGTTGCAGCTACGAGCCAATTTCTCGATAGGCTGAAAGCCTGTTCTGAACTCTGCCTGCATTCTGCATGCTCGACAGTACATCTGTACTGTATTGGGACTTCATTGTTATGCTGTATGCCCGATCGCCGGTTGGGTGAGGCGATGGTGGAACGTAGAGTTGCTGATGATAGTATGTAGTTTTCAACAGCCCATCGCGTCTATACCTACTCCTACACGTTCAATGTGGATGCTCATGATCGTGAACGTGCTCAGCTTCGCAGGTGCCTATACCGATGACTTGTCAGCGGCTGTAGCAAAGACGCGGTGCCGAGCATGGCTTCGAACTGTGTTCGGGTCCGAACTCTATCGCTTTCACCGCTCTCTCTTCTGCAAGCTCGAGTATCAGGATATGTACCGTGTACATGTCCTGTTGCTTGATCTACACATGATCATCTTCATACAGCTGAGTTCCGCGACATGTCCGAGCACTCCACAGCTTCTCAGACTGGAATCACTACCGCACTGGCCTCCGTTTTGACCCGATGCTGCTGGTCGTTGAGATTCAATGAGTTGTCCGTGATCCATTCTTAGATTTGGAGTGGATAGCCACAGTTATAGGTTGCCTCGGTCCCCTATGGTGTGGCAATACTTCACTACTTCACTTCAGGCTCCGTACAACAGGTGGCGGTGCGGGTCTCGTCGTCGGAGTCCCGGAAGGCAACCAAGATAAGGTTATATCTCGTGGGCAAGTATCAACATTAGGTTTTGGTCAATATGCGTTCTGAAGACACTGCTCCTGGTCATCGCGCCATCGCGACTAAAAGCTCTACTTTGCGAGCCAAATGCCGTCTACCACCGTGCTCCTTGGTGGTATCTGAGGTGGTATTCGTCTATTTGTCTCCTTCTGTCCCAGTCATGCGAGTTGCTTGTACGCCAGGAAGACTTATCAGAGAGTTCGCCAGTCAAAAGCGCCAGCCCCGAAACCAGATGATGGAGGGGTAGCATGGCAAGGCAGAGTGAAGTGACAATTCGCTCAGTCGGCAACAGAGTTCGGACAGCTCGAGCGAGCGTGCAGCTCAAGGGCCGCTTCGTCTCGCATCGTGTCCGCGAGTCACTATAATATCTCGTGATCGCGCTCGGCATGGCTGATCCTCGGTCGAAGAGCGTCCCACCTCGGAGCTTATTCCACCCCGTTTGCCCACATCGGAGCATGTCCGCCATGAGGATCGTCTCCGCTGCGTTGCGCTGCTGTTGTCATGCACGTGCGGACAATTCCCACTTCACCTCTGTCATCCATATAGCAGTTGGTTTATCATAGTTCACCAACGTCTGATGCAGGAGCAGCAGACTGAACGACCGTTGGAAACCTTGAAAGGTGATTGTAGGACTCCATGTCAGTTCAGATCCAGCAAGTCCTTGTATGCCGGACAATATCGTTCCATACCCCAGAATGTTTTTCTGTAGTCCCAATGCATGGACCATAGAGTTCTGACGGAGATAGCCACAAGCGCCTTCGGTACATGGAGACAGCCAACCCAGGGGATTCAAGAAATTCAAGGTTCTGTGGTTTGTTCTAGCGTGCTTCCACGTGTTCCACAGCAGCAAGAAGGACCTTACCGGGCGGGAGGGGCTTGGGGACTTGTCAGTGAATTAGGCTGCGCTTTTGCGTGCCAATCGAACGCTTTTCCGGCGCCTGCACGCGTCGCTCTACCTCACCTCGTCGAAGGTTCTCAAGTACGTACCGATAACAACCAACCTCGCGAGACGGTCAAATTTGCGCAACGGCTGCCCGACGCCCCAGCCCGCCAAGCCTACATTTCTTAGAGTTCGACCAGGCTCTGCGACACCTCGTCCGTCGACCAGGTTGTTCACCTGTGCCCCTCGATGCGCGCATTCTCTGCGGACAAGTCTCGTGCATGGTCCAGGGAGCTCTGCCAAGTCTGCAACGACGGTGAGACGACGCCTCACCCGCTTCGGAGGGCCTGTTCCTCCTGCATGCTTCCGTACAAACCTACGTAAGCTGCGCAGGTATCAACTGATGATCTACGGTATGTGACGGATGTACCTCTTCTCCTGTATCTTCTGGCATCTTGTTTGGGGACGTACGGCGCCCACCAGTGCCGCTAGGCGTCTGCCTTTGAACTTATCCCTCAACCTCCCCTTCATCCATCCCGATGATGTCGGCAGCAGTGATGTCGAACTTCTATTACCCACCGGTGGACCAAGATCTTGGGCACCCCGCTGACTCACAATTGCGGGTACAGAACTGGATGCTTGCTCAGATGTCTCAATATCCGCCTCCGCCTCAAGAGGGCCCTCAGCACTACAATGCTGTTTACCCGGTGTCTGCTGGTGCGCAACAGCTCGCGGACCGACAACAACACCTGCAATACAGCAGCCTGAATCAACCGCTCTACCCGAAGGTCGAAGGATCTTCTCATTCCGAGCAAACTACTTCAACTCACCAAATGCAAAACCTGGCGCACGACTTGCAGCAACACACTAACCTAGGCGAGCAACCGCGCCATCAGCTGGCGCCGAACACGCATCACTTCCACCCACAGAACTCGCTTAGCACTCCACCTCCAGGGCAAGGTCAACGTCCGGCACTCGGTCAGCTTCAGCAGGGAGCACCAGACTCAAGTCAAAAGCCTAATAGAATGCGTAAAGCTTGTGACTCTTGCAGCATCCGCAAAGTGAAGGTCGGTCTTCCATCAGATCGTAACATCCAGTAGCTTTATCCTGACTTCTACAGTGTGATAAGTCTGGACCCCCGTGCCGTGCATGCACAGCTCTGGACATTCCATGCACTTTCGACAGACCTAGCCGCAGGCGAGGGCCTCCCAATAGGCATGCGGAGGCTATCAAGCGTCGGCGTCTCGAAGACGGTGGTACGGGCTCTCCTAACATGTCGGCCACATCAGCTCCGTCATCACCAACGCATGCTGCGCAAGCTCTGGCAGCACTTTCATCGCACACCTCGGGCCAACAGCTTTCGGCGGAATCCATCTGTCCGCTGAGCACACTGGACTTGCTCATCGACGACTTCTTCACCTACATCCATCCGCTATGTCCATTCCCACACGAGCCAAGCTTCCGTGATGCTTGGAAAGCTCGCGAGGATTTGAACAACAGTTCATTCCTTGCACTCCTCGCCTCCATGATCGGCGCGCTGGTGGCATCGTTCCCTCGAAAGCCTCGCCTTCATTTGAAAGCGCAGGGGAGGGATCATATGTTTCCCAACCACATGAGCTTGGTACTCAGATGCCAAAAGGTCGCCACAACGGCCAGAGGTGCTGCCTATCTCGAGAGCGAGAACTTGAGCGTGTATGATGCTGCGACAAGCTATTTCTTGGCACTGGCCGGCTTCTATAGCTTCAGATGGCGTCCTGGTCGGCTATACCTCGGCGAATGCCTGACTATTATCCGGACTTTAGGCCTTCACAAGTCGCGCGACCAGGACTACCACCAGACTGCTGGCAACTTCACATCGATCAGTGCACATGTCAAAGACAATGACGCACCACAGTTCGACAACATCACCACGGAGATCGGCCGTCGCATCTTCTGGACAGTGTTCGTCAATTTGAAGAGCATGCAGCAGCTGGGAGCAGCGTCTGGCGAGCACGTTATACCACCTCCGACTTCAACCGACCCATACCCGCCATTGCCACACGAAGTGGACGACTTCTGCATATACCCTAAGCACACCGAGCGGCAGCCGTTAGGTCTCGTGCCAAGTATCACTGGCTTCAATGCAAATGTACGCGTCTACTGTTCGTACAACGCGCTGGCTACCATGGAGCTTGCATGGGGTATTGATGCCGTCGTCGACTGGGAACGGCAAAAGAAAGTTCTGTACGAATCGCTCCGACGTTGCAAAGACTCAATCGACCAGCTCCCGCCCGGACTCACTGTCGATGGGAATTCAAGTAGACCGGGACCTACGCACTACCCAGGCCCCACGAACTATCCTCACATGGGAATGTCGAAAGACCCGGCGGCATCGCTCATGAATGCAACACTCCAGGCGGATAATCAGCAGGACCCAGCTCAAAGGCGAAGCATGCAACGGGAGATCCAGAAGGCTAACATCTATGCTTCCGCACTGTCGACCCGCTCGTACATCGTCGAGAAGTACTGGAATCTCTGCGAAGCTCATGAACGCGCTCGGTCACCAAAGCCAAGCTCGCCAGGGTCTGGGGTGACGGCTACTGGGTTGGACGGTCTCATGTCTCACCAGCCAACGAGCAACCCGAACATGGTCGAGCAGGAGATGAGGCAAGAACGCGACGGGATCGTGAGAGATTTGCTCGTTGTTCTAGGCAACATCGATGTCGTCAACATGGAGCCCAACGCCGACAGCTTTGTAAGTGTTCTTAACTCGTGCCACAATAGTGTATTGCTGACAAGATACAGACCATGAAAATCCGCTCCATCGCTGGCACTCTGCTTGACGCTCCCGACCACCGCAAGGGCCAGATCACTTCCGAAGCTCAAGAATACCTCAACGCCTTCTTGAAAATCCTGATGAAGCTCGAGCGTGTCAGCCCAAACAACAGCGACACCGACCAGCCAGAAGACGACGAGACCGAGCTCAGGAGTTGGGCTGATCTGCGAGAGTATCAGATGAAGTTCGCGCAACAAGGCGGTGTACTTGGACTATCCTAGCTGGTGAGCCAAGAACGCACAGTACTGTTGAAGATTTGCTTGTGGGCAGCGTGGCGTTGGAGGATACGCGGATGTGCTTCAGTCACGTCATGTTTGCAATTACACAACGATAGATACCCGAGCAGGCGAATCTGCTGCTAGCCAAAAGTGCTTGCTTAAACATTCTACAAAATCTTCTTCCATGGCTCGAGATCTATGCTTTGATCACTGTAGAAAGGTGGAACCCAGGATATCCCTCGTCCTTCTCCCGTCCGATCTCCTTGATGTATACTGGTATGCCGCCCCTGCAGTATCAGATAGAAGTGTCAGCAATTGTTCTCCGACAAGAAATCATCATCATGATCATCAACTCACGCAAAATTCAACGCCTCAATAGGCTTCCCAGGTATATTCGACCCATTATACCACGAGTTAGTATGCCCCCTAACCCCCCTCTTCGCAAACTCATTCACCGCCTCCTTCCACCGCCTCTCCTCCTCCTCCCGCGGATCAATCCTCGTCTTCCCCTCCTCCCGCATCTTCTCCAGCGCCGCCACGATCCAATCACCCTGTAGCTCGTTACACGATGGCCCGTTACTAAACGCCGTCGGCCCCTGCGGCCCGTACGTGAAATAGAAATTCGGGAACCGCGCGGTCGTCATCCCGAGGTAGGTGTAAGTGCCTAACTTCCACTTGTCGTTCAACCGCTCGCCACCGAGGCCGGTGATCTCGATATCCTTGATCCCGCCTGTGATGCTGTCGAAACCGGTCGCCATGGCTATCACGTCTAGTTCGTGGATTGTGCCGTCTTGCTGGCGGATCCCGGTGGGGGTGAACGCGACTATGGGGTTAGTTTTGATATCTATGACGTCGACGTTAGGTTTGTTGAATTCGTCGTAGAAGGTTTGTTCGAGGGAGAGACGTTTGCCGCCGAAAGCGTGCGGAGGTTCGGATGGGGCGAGCAGTTCGGCTTTGCGGACGTCGTGGACGCGGTCGTGGATGCGGTCGTGCCAGTAGTTGTAGGCGATGCGGTTGGCGGTTAGTTCCCGCGTCATGTCGAAGTAGTTGTTCATTAGGAATCGGAAACCACCCTACATAGACCCTTGCCATCAGCAATGCCATCACCTTCATGGTCAGTATAGGAGGGAGGTCGAACATACCATCTTCCACAACCTATCAAACAACTCCGTCCTCGTCTGCTCACTAGCCTCCATCATCAAATCCGGCCGATACTGATACAAAAACCCATTGTAATTCTGCCACCTCTGCTCAAACAGCTCGGGATACTTCTTCTTGTCCTCCACCTGCTCCTCCTCCGTCAAAAACACCTGATTCATCGGACACGCCAAATTCGGCGTCCTTTGAAACATCTTCAGCGTCCCCTCATTCCCAATCTCCTTTGCCCACTCCTGCGTGATCTGTACACCCGTCGCCCCCGTGCCAACAACACCGCACCGCTTCCCGCGCACATCGACACCTTCGTGCGGCCAGAAAGACGAGTGATGGATCTCGCCTTGGAACGAATCGATACCTTCCCAGTCGGGAATGTAACGCTTCGCGGCGAAGCCGATGCTAAGAACAAAATGCCTCGCCCTAAACTCCCGTCCAGTATCGCACTTCACAGTCCACAAATCCTCCCCCTCATCAAACGCAGCGTGCGTAACTTTGTTGTTAAACACCGTATCCTTCTTAATCCCCAATTTCCGATCAATATGCTCGAAATACGCCCTCAACTCCACGTGGTCCGGGTAGTGGCTACTCCAGTTCCAGTCCTCGTACACCTCTGGCAAGTTTAGAGCGTAGATCGGGTATTGGCTGTCGACTCGCGCGCCGGGGTAAGCGTTCCACCACCAGATCCCGCCGAGCCCGGAGCCGGCTTCGATGATTTTGGCGTTGAAGCCTGCTTTGCGGAGTTTGTGAAGAATATAAACGCCTGCGAAGCCGGCACCAACGATTACGGCGTCGAGAGTTTCGACGGGGTAGACGCCATTGGGGGAGTCTGCTCGGTCGGCGGTATGGTTGGCACGGAAGGTGAATTCGCTGAGGTCGCGCTCTAGGCCTGGCATTGTGGCGGTGATAGATTTCCAAGGAGTCCAAGCTGACCGTTCAATCGCTCCCTTTCTGATAAGATGTGTAGATTGGTGTAGGAAAGGAAAAGAAGTAGAGGGTTCAATACATGTACCGGAGATATATGGCCGAGGTCAAGGTTGAGCGGAGCAAGCAGCAGTAGACGAGGTCCAGCTCTGGTGTGCTGAACGTTCAAACAACGGCTTTCCGTGTTAGCCGAATAGTATTCTTGGTAGGTAGTTTATTGTTTCGTCGCCAAAAGAGATGTCGTTGATCAAGTCTACCCCGCTGGGGTCGGGTGTGGAGATATTGGAGTACGTCAGGTACGTCAGGTACAGGTACCTTTCTCCAAGCAAGCGGTGTTGAGCATAAACTCTGTTGATAGCTGTTGCTGTATTCAACGTGCTGATGATGTGAAAGGAGGATCCCAAGATGTGAAGAAAGGTGATGGTAAGAGAGTGCTGTATTCGGCACTATAAGAACTTCTTGATTCCACGCACCTGGCGTGAAGCACTTTCACCCCTGGGGTATACAGCACGTCCTCCTGCATATGCACATCGCCGTGGCCTTCAGCAAACGCCACGCTCAGTCTCCCGTCCCATGCAAAGTGGTATATACTGTACACGCGAAACAATCAAGCTGCGAAACCCAGCCTGTATCAGAGATCCGAGAAATCACCACGCCTGTCCTCATCGTAAGCCTCGTTCTCGATATCCGCGGATCATCTACGCGCGTCGCATGTCAGTGCCTGCATCTCACAGTACACATCCATCTGCCTGCCTGCCACCGCACTCCACCACCAGCAAAACAGAGAAGCAAAATGAAGCAAACTCACCGATACCCAGAAGTTCTCCTACTCCCCTTCCGTCTCGGCGGCGGCGCCCCCCCGATCGAACTATGCTCCTCAATCACCTCCACAATATCATCCCCATCCACCCTCCTCTCCGGCCCCCTCTCCTCCACAATCACCGTCTCCCGCACTTGACTGCGATCCACGCGATCCCGGGGCACATCCCTCACAATCCGTTCCTGGCGCACAACTCTCTCCCTTCTCGGACTCGTATGCCGCATCTCAGCCTGATAACTACTCCGATGGCTCCTCCGACTCCTGCCTTCATCGCCCGACCGTCTGCGCACCACAACTTCCTCCTCTTGTAAATTCGACGTTTGTATGAAACCACCGCCTTGTGAAAGCACCCACAGGAGCCACATCACCAGCAGAAATCCTGCGATCGCGCCGAGGGTTATGCCGGCGACGGCGCCAGGAGCCGCGCCGCCGTATTGGTAGCAGCCCGCTATGTAGCCTGCTTGGCAGACGTTGCTGTTGCTGTTGCGTTTTTCTGTCGAGCTGAGTGAGGGGAAGGGTATCCGCCGCAGGATGTCGGCGGCGTGGTGGGCGAGTTGCCGGGAGTCGAGGACGCGGGTGTCTTGTGAGTGGGAGGCGATGGCGGTGGCGGCGCGGCGGGCGAGGTGGGGGAGGACAGGCATTGCGCCTGAGGGTGGCGCGGGTGTCGCAGGCGGCGGAGCCTAGGGGATGGTGTGTCGTCTTGTGTGGGTATGTCGAGGTGTTGCTGTTTCGCGTATGATGGTTGCTACAAGGCGGAAGCGGATTGGATTACGTGGGGTGGATCGTCGGCGGTTGCTGTTCCGGGCCGGCGCATCGACTGGGATTGAGCAGCTGTCGTTGTGAAGGCAGACTATTGCGGGGGGAATATCCTCCAGTATTCGAAGTGTAACGGTGGTATGGTGAAAGAGCAACGAGAAGGTGTGTGACAGATTGTCAGAGGGAAGACGCGGCGGGCGAGCAGAAAGTTGCTCTTTCCTGCTGGAGGAGGCTGGATTTCCTGCCACCCATCTCCATCCTCGCTTCCACCTCCGAGACGTCTTGCTGACGTCGTCAACATTGCCGCGATCCTTGCTACAGACATATCTGGCAATAGAGAACTTCATTGTAGGATGAACAACTTTAACGAACTACGTTGGCGCAAAAGAACAGATAGAGCGCAGCCCGACGAGATTCACTGCAGTGCAACCCAGGCGCGCCCAATACGTCCTCACCGGAGACCAGACGGGAATCACGACTTATTACTTCCACCACGACAATGTTGGTCTAGAAGACTTACAAGGACTCGTAACTAGACGATATGATACGACAAGGTCTGCACTCAAGGTCTCATCGGGTTCAACTATCTACGCTGCATGAAAGGATAAGGTATCGACTTGCACTCTCTCGTCCGAGCCTGACCAGACCAGCCAACAGATCAAAGCAATCTCATCCCAGGCTCGCCATCGGCAACAACCATCACAGCCGTGATCGCACACTCATGGTATCATAATGCATCTCCAAACCCACCCCTTATACCCATCCCACCACCATCCCCATCCCCATTCCTCCACCCTCCTTCAATACGGCGAATTAACAACCTCACTCCGACTCAAATAACTCGCCCTTACCCTCCCCGGCGTCCGCGGCGGCGCCTTCGGCAAAGCCGCAATACTATCCCTAGTAACCCTCTGCAGAGCCTTCTTCGCCACCATCTCAACATCATGCGGCATAGCAACCACAATATTCTTATCGCTCCCCCACCGGAAATTATCCGCCTTCACCTCCTCCGCATACCGCTTAATCACATACGAGTCCTTCCGCCCCTGCAGCACCTTCTTCAAACTCCACGTAATCACAAAAGGCCCCGTAGAAGAAATAATAGTCGTCTCCTGCGCATCGGGCCCAGTGTTCCAATGCGCGGAGGTGAAAGACAGCGGGACGCCAGTCTCATGCTGGAACTGCGCAACGTGCGCGGGCGTGAGGGCGAGGCGGCGGGGTTGCGGTTTGGCGTCTTTGGGGAAGGCCTTTTCGAAACCGAGTTTGCCTTCGTTTTTGCCTTCTTTTTGCAGGTTGTCGATGAGTAAGAGGTAGGTTTTCGTGGTGGCGAGGAGCCAGCGGCCATCGGCGGAGACGTCTAGACCGACGATCGGGTCGCCGAGGGCTGGGAGGGCGGTTTTGGCGTTGATGCCGAGGCGGTCGAACATGCGGATGTCGCCTTTGTTGGAGGCGACGGCGATGTAGCCTTGTTCTGTCGTTGCGGCGGCCGAGAAGTCGTTCTTGCTGACGTATTGCTTGAGCTCGGTGTCGACCATTTTGTTGCCGCTGAGACGGGGGTCGATGCGGTAGAGGGCGTTGGAGCTGAGGCCGAGGAAGGTCTGCTCGCCGGTTGTTTGTGCGAATTTCGACTCTGGAGCGTAGACGTTGACGGGAATGTCGTCGTGCACTTTCCATTCGTCGACGACTTTCCCGGTCTCCAGGTCCATGCGGTAGAGGCTGTTTGAGTCGTTCTCGCGCTGGAGAACCATGTCCCGGTCGCCGGCGTGAAGCATGACTTTCTTGGGCGCGAAGGTCTTGCCGCCGGGTGTGGCGACGTTGTTGATGCTAGTACTGAATTCGAGTTTGTTGTCGCCGGTGTGCTTGAATACCCCGATCTTGTCTCCACGAACCACAAAGGAACGGTCGACTTTGGCGCCCACGGCGAGCTGGCTGTTGGCTTTGCCTTTGTCTTGGACTTCTGGCTCGTCTTCATCTTCGTCCTCGCCGTATTCTTCGCTCTGCTGCCCTTCATCTGCATCTTCATACTCCTCCTCATCCTCTTCATCTTCTTCCGCAGCCTCTGCTTCTCGCTGATCGTCCAGATCATCCTCCAACACCAGATCGTTGAACGCATCAAGCACATAATCCTGATCCACAGCTTTCTGCCACTTCATCTCGTTCGCATGCTCCCACAGCGCCTGCATGAAACCCTGCTGGAACTCCTCCAACGCCTCCCGCTCCTTGAACCTCAACAGCCACGAATACGCTGCTCCCTCCTCAGAGTAGTGGTTGAAGATGAGGCACTTCTCTTCGAAGTTGAAGACAGGGTTCATGTCCGATCCGACCTCTTGTCCCAGCCATTCCTGCTTGCCGCCCACAATCTGCATCCAGTATCTCCATTCACCTATCTCGGAGACGATGGCTTGTACGTTGTCATCTTGCAGTAAGAATGTCGTGGTATTGAAGTCGAAGAGGTGAAGCTCGGCGCGCTGGTTGGCGAGGATTGAGCGGCTCTCTGGAGCTTTGCGTGAAACGGGTGCTTTGGTTGGTGTGTTCTCGATCTGCTTCCGTGGTGTCGGCGCAGCCAGCTTTTTGGTAGAGTCACGCGCCATCTCTGGTTCGTGACGGATGTTGTTCAGCGACTGCGTCAGTGGTGATGTATTGGCGAAGGAAGGTGAGCGTCGAGTTGGGCTGGCGAACGGGCTCGCTTGCGGTATCGCAGACTCTTCCTCGAAGTTGAACTCCTGCAGATCGGCCTCGGTCGCCTGCTCGCGACTCGTACGGTACTTGCGCTCGAACTGACACTGCGCCGCGACAAGCTCAAACGTTGTTACGGCCTCCGGTCTAGTGTTTGAATCGCAAACGAATTGCACCAGATCTCCAGGGTCACCACTCAGATCACGCCAAGCTAGCACGTACTCCCCAGTCTCCTTCAGGTCCGTCCGGAAGTGAAGCTCTTCGTCAAGCAAAAAGGTCTTCTCGTCCTTATCGGTCAAGCCTTCGCCAGCGCCTTCACCACCTTCCTCTTCTTCCAATAGCTCGGCTTCACCCTCCTCGTACGCGCGCTGGATCACAATCTGGTACTGGAACTCCTGGCCAGTTCGTCGGATGAAAGCTGCCGCGTCCTTAAAGATGAGCTCAGAGTAGCCTTTGGGCGAGAGTGGGCGGACGATGTAGAGTTGGCCTTGCGGAAGCTCGACGATGTTTTCTTTGCCGCCGTCGCCAAAGAGGTACTTGGACAAGCTCTTAAGCGCGAACATGCTGTGGTCGTGCGAGGTGAGACGTTGTGCTATGCATCATGTGGGAGAAAGATGGAAGGATATGTGTATCTTGGTGGGATAATTGTGAATGTGTTTGTTTGGGCACGTCACTTCATGCGGGCGGCAAAGCGGGCAAGCGCCACTGTGGCTGCCTGCTGCAACTTCTTCCATGTGCTCGGTGTGAACTAATGACTGTATCATTCACTTACATCCTAACACACTACGCTATCTGCGGCAAAATCTTTTGGCCATAGCCTTGAACGGTGTGCAGCCGACTGTGCAGCATGTTTGTGCACTGGTCGACAAGCACGTGTAGACCAACCGCGACCTCTTCCGATCTCCATCTGGACATTGCGAAAACTACTTGGAACTGTTCAAACGAAGTGGCAATCGAAGGTCCTTGTGAATCCGAGATCCTCCATACCATGGCAGTAACGCAAATCCACCTAGCGGACCTACTGCGAATAGCCAGAAGAGAGCTCGTTGTTCAGGGATCGCGTTCCAACGGCCTGGAGTCGTTGCTTTCACTACCCTTCAGCTCTCCCAGGTAGCCTCCTCATGCCGGTCGAAGTGGTATGGCCCTTTCAGACCCTGATAAATTGCCAACCTTGATGTCCTCCAACCGCTTGTCGGTATGTATGTCCGGATCGTTGAATCCCGTCTGCCGCACACAGAACTTCATAACTCGCACTTTGGCATTGTCGATGGTACCTGGGTCGACCTCTGACAACACACGAACCATGTAAGGATAATCACCGTCGCCTTTCACGGCCATGCCATTCCCTGTCTCCTGGAGAAAGATGATGCATCGACCGTTGCGTGTATGGCAGCTCAACGGTATGACCCAACTCCCCGGAAAGAACGCTTCCGACAGCGCATACGCGTGGCATTCCACTTGCATGCCTCGAGCAGTCATGGAAAAGGTATAATCCAGCGCATCGGCCTCGCTGTCTCGAGTGATCATACTGTCACCCTGCTCGCAGCTGCACGAGTCCGGCCCGTACGATATTGTCTCGTTCCGCAGAAATTGTCGAGGGGTCCTTGCAAGGAGGCCCATCCATTGAGTTTCGCGGTCGTCCCTTTCTGCTCTGTATTTGTCGTAGTCCGAGGGCGTCACAGGATATATGCTGGGCCAGGCATATATAGACTGGTCAGTGCTCTTCCTAGTAATCTCGAGCTGCAGGCGGACAAAGGCTCTTTCACCTCCTTCGCCGTAGAGGAGAGGCAGGTTTACATTGAAAATACCGAGGAGTGCGTAAGCAAGATCCTCGCTACGCGACGTCTCTCGAGCTCCTGCCCACCACATTTTCTCTGCAACGCAGAAGTCATTAATCTTCGATGGATCTCTCAGGACCGAGGCAGATATCCCGGTGATATCTTGCAGGATGCCGCTCAGGTTCCGAACGGATCGATTGTCGTAGCGACGTGTCCAGCGGCTTCGCCCATACACATGAAGTGTAACAACTGGGGCAGCTCCCTTCCATCCAATATGCTCCCAGTCTTTGGACACAAATTCGACATCACAAGGAGCCAGTAGTTCTTGCAGTGTCCAACCGCGTTTGAACCACGCACTTTTCTCCAGGTCCTCCTCTACCTCCGGAGGTAATTCTTCAGCATCCCAGTCGCAGCTGTTCGGCGAACGAACGTCGGATAGGTACGCGTAGCATAAATCCGCGTTGGAATACCACTGGAACATGGAATTGATAGCCTCCGACAACTCGGCACTACTGCGCTTGTCAATGCAGCAGGTATCGATCCATGCCCACGTGAATTCATCCCTGGCTGCAAGCTTGCAGAATTGAACGATCTTCTCCATACCAGGGGTTCCATTCTCTCCGTTCCGGTGAGAGCGCAAGGCGCTGCGGTAGTCCTTGTAGGACACCTCATCACTCTCCCATCGGTGCGAGAGGATAGCGTATTTGGGAATCGCGTTTTCGTAGAACTCCTTGAACTCCAAGGAAGACGTGTTCAGCAGGCGCATTGCATCAGCAGTGTGTCTTTCTGGCGAGAGTCCCGGATGTCTAAGTCCGGTCTAGTCCTTATTGAGGTATATCACAATATCTTGATGGCGCGACGCTGGGGGCTATTTACTCATGTTCCTCTGCTCATCTCATGAGGACGATGTAGAAAGTAGATTGTGTTCCGCCTCGCATCTAACGTGCGCGCTACAACGCTGCCGCGAGAAGGTCCTGCAGAGCATAATGGGCGAACTGGTCAGCCTTATGCTCGTGAGCTGGGAATCGAGAAGAGGAAGAGGTACGGATACAGGTGTAGGTTCTTCGTGTCGAGCCGATAGGTGCATGAAAAGCGCCACATGGCTGAAGTTCTGCGCCAAAGCTCCACTCGCTCTTGCTTTCTACTCCATCTCATCTATACGGACTTGCTTCTCCTCAACTTCTCCTCTTATTCTTACCTACCATCACACGACATGTCTCCCAACAGCCATATGTTGATCCAGCCTCTGCCGAGAACGGCGACCCGCGCACGCAAACCACCAACCCAGGCAAAGCAGACTCGCTAGCGCGCGCAATGTTCAGCCTCTGCCGCCACGGCGCGTCCTCTCATGCATGTAACCGCAGCACCAGGCGTCCCACGCCAGCTCAGCTGCACGCCTGAGTTGACACCCGGTTCACCGGTCGGTTCACCGGTCTCGACAGCTACCACCCCCCATGTCCACCTGTACCTACAAGTAGTGCGCAGCAGCCTTTCCCTTTCTCTTCTAGCATTCCCTCTTGTTCCTTCAACCCTTCAACAATTGCCTGGAAGCCTTGCGAGACGAAAGATCGAAGGAGTGAGGGCGGCCGAGTGATTCCACAAGCAAACGGCACGGCGTGCAATCAGTCGTACGTGTGTTCTCGCTTTATCAACTCTCGAGCACAAGTGCCAGCCTTGCGCTTGCTGCATCTCGTGCCTGCGCCGCACTGCACCCCAACGATCAAGCCCGTGCAAACGGGTCTATATGCATTACAAACCCTCCTTCCTTCGTTAAAGACAAAAGTGTGGCGTCGAGATCTATCACATTCTTACTATACATACATATCACCACCTTCTCCCCTATCACACACTCATTGCCTCAAGCTTCTCACCCACCATACTCATTCTCACACCATGCGATCAGGCTTCGTAACAGTAAAAGCCACCATGGCCGACTCCGACCGGGACGAGCCTCAACCAACCCCATTCCCGATCCGCATCGTCCACGACAGCCCACCACCTCCACCATCAGACATCGACAATCTCCCACCTCCCGGACCCATCGGCAAGCGCACGGACCAATTCTACGAGCCTTGGGAGAAGTTCCTTGCTATCGAACCGAGCCGCGGCCAGCGCTTGTCCCGCCCTGCGGCTGCCGTCGCTGCGGAGCAAGCAGAGGTAGACCATTCGCCGGGCGCAGAGGGCAAGAAGGTGCAGGAAAATGCTGCGACAAGCTGGGAGCAGGCCGCGGAGTGCTGTCGGAAGAAGGTCGCGGCGATTGTGGAGGAGTGTAGGCGGCTGAATCAGAAGTATCGGGATGCGATTTTTGATCTAGAGGCGAGTCCGTGGTGTTTGCAGAGTTTGCATGGGCGGTTTCCTAAGGTATAAGCTATGATCTCCTAATTGGTGAGAGTCACGGTGCGATTGCAAGGTGCTGACTACCAATGGCAGGCTGTTGACCGAATTGAGGCTCCGCCTTGGATTAAGCGCGTGGAGGATATCTTCGACAACCCGCAGTTCTTCATTGATGGCGCTACAGCTCAGGATGTGCATCAAGGGAGTGGTGGCGATTGTTGGTTCTTGGCAGCTTTAATGGCAGTGAGTGCGAAGAAGGAGCTCATCGATCAGCTATGTGTGGCGAGGGACGAGAAAGCAGGAGTTTATGGGTTTGTGTTCTACAGAGGTATGTTGGTCTGCTTCGGGTTTCGCGCGAAGTACAATACTGACACAGTGCGTGAACACAGACGGCGAGTGGATCTACGAGGTTATAGACGACAAGCTCTTCTTAAGAGTTGGAGACGATGATGGTCTCACTATTGTCCGCGATTGGGATAGGGACAAAAAGGAGGGTATGGGGCTGAAGCACCCGGACGAGGAGAAGCTGCTATCTCAGCTGCAGCGTGGTGGAGAAGCATTATATTTCTCGCACTGCAAAAGCTCCGAGACCTGGCTCCCACTCATCGAGAAAGCCTACGCTAAGGCGCACGGAGACTACTACGCTATCGAAGGCGGTTTCGCAAGCGAAGCCATCGAAGACCTGACCGGCGGCGTGGGAGTCGTGATCAACCCTGAGGACATCATGGACAAGGACAGATTCTGGCGCGAGCAGTTAAGCTTGGTCAACCAGAAGTATCTTTTCGGTGGGGGTAGTAAGCCCACTTCAACGAAAGGGTTTATCGGTGGGCATGCCTACGCCGTGCTGAAGACTTGGGAGGAGGGAGACCTGAAGCTGCTTAAGCTGAGGAATCCATGGGGTGAGACTGAGTGGGATGGCGACTGGTCGGATGGCAGCAAGCTCTGGACGCCGGCGATGATGACGAAACTTGAGCACACCTTTGGCGACGACGGCGTTTTCTGGATTTCGTTTATTGACTTCTTGAAGCACTTTCCTAGCATCAACCGCGTACGGCTGTTTAACAAGGAGTGGCAAGTCGCGCAGCAGTGGACGTCGGTCAATGTGCCTTGGACGGTCGATTATTTGGACACCAAATTCCAGTTCTCTATCGCCGAGAAGTGCCCAGTCGTCATCGTGCTGTCTCAGCCAGACGATCGGTACTTTTACGGCCTCCGTGGGCGCTTCCTGTACTCCCTTCATTTCCGCGTTTACAAGGAGGGCGAGGAGGACGACAAATGGATCGTTCGCAGCATGCACAACTCCGGTAACGAGACCGTCTTCACTCGCTCCGTATCCGTCGAGATCGAAGACCTGGAGCCAGGAACCTACAATGTGGTGTTCAAAGTCACCGCCGTGCGCACAGCCGCTGCCATGACTGCCGAAGAGTCAATCATTAAATTCGCCGTTGAGCGCAAAGAAAAACTCCTCAACGTGGGCCGGCGATTTGATTACGCGCAGACGAAGGGTAATCTCCGCGCCATGGAAGATACGAACCGGAAGAGGAAGGTGAAGGGCAGGAGGGACGAGAAGATCACGATGTTCAAGAAGTCAAGGAAGATCACGCAGAGGGAGAAAGAGCGGGCGCGGGGGAGGAAGAAGAGGGTTGATGATGCTATGAGAGAGAAAAAGAGGGAGTATGAACATAGGAGGCGAGGGAAGGAGAAGGCGAGGAGGGGAGGGAGGGATTGCGAGAGTACTGATGCGCAGGATGGGGATGGGAAGAGTGAGGAGGGTGGGCAGGCGGGGAGTGTTACACCGCTAACCGAGGAGTCGCCGGCGAAGGAGGTACCGCATGTGGTTGCTGGGGCTGAGAAGGGAGATGGGGTCGCAAAAGCTGACGAGGCTCCTGTCCCGGGTACGGAAATTGAGCAGAAGGTGGAGAAGGTTGGCGAGTCTGTGGAAGACCGTAAGAAGGCCGCGGAATCTGGTAAGCAAGCCGAGGAGTCCGACAAGCCTTCCGAAGACAGCAAGGAGACTGAGGACGCCACCAACGCCTTGTCGAAGAACCTCTCAAAGCTCGACCTCCGAGGAACCCGCCGGAGTAGCCGCACCGACCCTGTCTCCCCCCTCGAGGAGGAAGACTACGATTCCCCTGTGGAGCCTCCGGAGGAATTGGACGACGATGACTTTGAGTGGGACTCTGATCTGTAAGTATTGCCTTATCCTACACTGGCCCCAAAAACATGGAACCAAAGCTAATGAGTAATTCTGCAGAGACGGGCCCGTCGAGTACGACTCAGACGACGACTTCTCCCGCCGCAACTCGGCGCAGGGCTCGAAGAATGAGATATTCGCAGATGATCCGTGGAATGCGATCTGTGTTCTTGGGCTGAGGGTGTATTCGTTGAACGCGGTGGCAAAGGTCAAGGTTGTGAAGGCCGAGGGAAGCTCTTAAAAGGAGTGTCTTGTTTAGTGCATAGCCATTGCCTTGCCCAGACTGTGTTCGGTAATGCTGAGCCACGATACCAGCCAAAAGGATGCCAAGTCAACTTGAGGCACTTGCCACCTTGTTGGGAGCATTATAGCTCAATTGAAGTGCACATGTCCTTCTTTGTAACTACATATGCGGCTCGGATCATCCACCCTCTGCAAGTCGTGAGCGCCAGTGTATTCCTCCCACTGCTCTCTGCCCTCGATCTAGTCAAAGCGAAGAATGGTCAGTAACTGTCCCAGTCCTCAAGGAATACGGCATGTATAGAACTTACCCAAGCACCTCTCCTCCATTCAACAAGCGCTATGCAAAGACATTCCATAACAACAACTTGGTTCTTATGAACCTTCCCAATAATACTCTTCTTCGGTGGAGTGAGCGAAGGATTCGGATGTCCAAGCTGGTGATGATCGAACTCAATAATCACGCAGTTGACTGCTGGCTGCGTGAACAGCATCCGCTGCCACGACGCCTCAGGCCTCTGTGCCGCGAACGGTAGGTCAGGTGTCTTCTCGCCCCAGTATAGGCCATCCTTCCTCAGACACGGGAACAGTTTCGTAAGAAGTGGGTTGACGAAGACCGTGAAGCGGCCTTGATCGTCGCGTGCGCGGCCCCAATGTGGCATGTAGATTCTGGGGACCTGGTTACGGTTTGGCCCTCGTAAGGGCGCACCGAGATCAACATCTAGATATGGATCGTACAGGCGCTTATCATCGTAGCGCCAGTCGATGTAGGAGACGTCGCCGCATGGCACCGGCTCGAAGAAGAGAGCACGGCGGATGGGGGTGGAGCTGGTGACGACTGAGTTCCAGGCACGAGCTACCCGGGAGGAAAGCAAGAGAGTTCGGGGATCGAGGTTGAGGAGGATGAGTTCCAGGAGCTCAAAGGTATTGAAGACTTGAGCGCTTGGTGGCGGCTGCGGTGAGGAGGATGTTGCCACTACTGGTGTGATTGACTGTTCATCTGGTGTTTCCACTGAATTTGCAGCTGATGGTGCATCCAGCAATGTATCTGTCGGTTCATCCAGTCCAGTCGGCTGTTCATCACTATATTCTTGAGCTGCTTCGCATGATCGCCCACCTGGCTCTCCGCCTGATTGTCCACGGAGTGGTGTATCTGAATCCTTGCGCCTGAGCTTACGACGTTCGCGTCAGCTTAACGACGCCATTTTGTTGGATTGAAGAGCCCGAAGTGGAATACCGGCACTCAAGAGCAGATCTACCAGTGCAGTGATTCCGGTAGGCTTCCTTCCGGCGAGCGATCGTGCTCGTGCTGCTTGGTGCCGCATTATGGCAAGGTCCGCGCTCGTCTACACTAGCAGACCAGATGTGACGAAAAGGAGAATGATAGCAGCTTGTAGAATCATATGCTCTTGAAAGGTCTTGCAAATTTGCCCTGTGTGCTGTTCTTACCGCGGTTTTCGGTAAGCTGGTGGATACGCTGAAGTCCTACCACTCTGCTGGAACACGAGCCAGCGACTTGCCGTACAGTGGAAGGAAGCAGTGTCTTATCGAGCTTCCGCATGTCATATTCATAGACTGAGGCCTCTCGTGGAGTAGGCCCGCGAGGTTGGGCCGTGGACAATGACATGGCCATATCACACCAGCCGAGCAGCGCTCAGTTGGAGGCCATGTCGCCTTTTAGCAACCAAATTCGAGCACATCCCGAGACCATAGCTTTGCAGATTAGTCCCTGGCACATATATATCGAACTTTTAGTTTGTTGTCGCAGAAACGAAGGATGGCAAGAACACGTGAAGTCTGCTGGTTCACACCACCGTGTCGATCGTTTCCTCATCTAGCCCGTTGAGCAAGGATCAGTGCCACGCGACCACCCTCCGACAACACTGCCACCACAAGAAAAAAACTCCGATATTCTCACATTGGAGTCTTTCAGGGTTTCACTTCCCTTCTTGTAGTGCCCATACTAATGACGACATCATGGAAGCTGCTCCTCCATCATACGAGAAGGCCACCATAGTCGACCCCTGGGACGTGGTCGCGCGGTATATACCTTCCAGCGATCTATGTTCCGCCGCCTTGGTCTGCAGTAAATGGCATTCGACCTTCGCACCGCATCTCTGGGGCAATCCGGCGTCTCACTTTGGCATCGAGAATGACCGCGTCTACGTCGCCTTGACGAGGTTCAAGCGCACCCTTCAGACAGCCAGGCTGCTGGTGCGTGCAATGACACATACGCTCCATCTACCACCGGCCCACGCAGAATTATACAATGGGCCTCACGCTGACTGGCTCCGAGACATCTTGGAGCGTCTGCCGAATCTGCAATCCTTGATCGTCAGAGGGTTGCCATTCTTCGATCATTCTGCACTTTGGGCGCTCAAGTACAACCCACCTAAGCCGGAGGAGAACGAAGACACTCCTACTGGGCTTTTCGAGTTGCCGGCGTCCTCTGGTCGCACCTTCCAGCGTCCTGTTGACTTCGTACCATCATTTGGCCTGCGTCTGCTGGATGCTTCTCGGTGTCCAAATGTTACACCAAATAGCTTAGCCCAAGCACTAGGTCGCTTCGAAGGTCTACTATATCTGGACTTGTCATACACATCTCCAGCGAGGGATCCGCTGGTACTAAGGACTCTACGACGCTCCGTTGGATTGCAAGTCCTGAAGGTTCGAGGCATTGGCCTGACGGACGATGCATTGAGCGTGGTCAGTGCAGCCATCGGCCGAAAAGTGCGTTCGCTTGACCTGAGAGACAACTACATCAGTGACCGAGGCATACGGAGGCTGCTTGACGATTGTTTCATCGTGGCGGCTGCAAACAACGACCACTCACTCTCTCGCCAGCGATCATCTTCTCTCCTGCCATATATTGGTGCGGAAATGCTAGACATATACCAAGGTGAAGATTTCGAGAGCTTCATTCGCAACGCATTTACTGGAAGATTCATTGGCCGTCTCGCGATCGAAGATGCCCCGGAAGGTGGCATAACTCATCTCTACATCACCGGTAACGAAGTGACCGTTGAAGGCATTTCCGGACTGGTCAGGTCTGGACGGCTCCATGTTCTTGATGTGGACTGTGTGAGAAGTGGCATGGTCCGGCATCTCTCAACTACGTCGAAAGATACAACCGATCAAAGCCTAGAAATGCCAGGGGTCGAGAAGCTCACGCCAGTAATGTGCCAGCATGCGACCGATTCAATGACATTCCTCCGGATCGATCACAGCCTGATCACAAAAGACGCTCCCAGCTATTCTCCAGACGAAATAGTGCAGGGTCGTGCTGAACTGTTCGACACTGCCTTGCCCGATCTGCCAAGGTATGCTGCTGAGCTTGACGCAACCTCTGTACATCCGGAAGTATTTGAAATGCCGGCTGTCCAAACGCCTACGTATGAGTTGCCCGGTGATCCCATGCGATTAGTTGTGTCGCCCGCCATCAATGATCCTCAGCATACGGACGAGCGAGGTACTTCACCAGCGTGCGGCCCCAGGCGGGGTAGTGCGTTTGCCCCAGAAGTCTTCGACAGCCTGGCCGCTGATGCGGACCGCCTTGCTCTCCTCAGTCCAGTCTCGGCAATGGGAGAGGGCACGCTGTTGAGCGGAGACAGCCTCAGGTCACCCCTGTCTCCCATGGAACCGCCGTGGATGTCTTCATCCGACTCTTGGCTGACTTCATCGCGACCTAGAAGTTACTCCTCCGTGGGTGATGAACGGAAAGCCAGACTTAGTGCTCACAAGTCCAACAAGCGTAATTTGCATCCAGCAATGCTTCCTCGTGTTCGAACACTTGTTCTGACGGACGTGCCACCGCTATCGCCATCCAAAGAACTGTCAGATCGCTTGATTTGCTTCATCCGGCAGTGTGCAGAAGAAGCATGGTTAGCGAAGAGCCAAGCAGATCTGGACTATGCCCTGCCGCCAGGACGTCGAGGACACGCAACAGCGATAAAGCAGTCTGCTGAAAAGATCTTTGCGCTGCAACGACTCGTCGTGGAGCTTGCACCTCACAACGGCACACGTCGCAGCAGTAAAGCGAGTCCCTGGTCCCACAATTCCACGAAGTCTATGACTGAGGATCGAGACTCCGAAGCTCTATGGTCGGCAGCTGAGACAGACTTCAGCTTCTTTGGCGATGAAGACTACAGCTTTCCGAGTCTTGAGTCAGGACGATTTGCCCATGCTCAGCGGACGAATGAGAAGGAGGTGAGCTTTGGTCGCGAGAATCAGATCCCGATGTCCAAGGGGCTTCGACACGTATCTGCTCCACCGACGTTCGACACCGTGGCTCTTCTGTCCGCTTTCCGCCAAGAAAGAAAGCTTGCGCACCATCGAAGCATTGCGGCAGGAGCAAGCGACCAACACACTGAAGGTTACTGGGAAGGCCTTGTCCAGGTCGTTCGCCCTGGGAGTGGTTTGCGTCAGGATGAACAAGAAGACTACTACGGTAATCGTTTCGAGAATGGCTACCTATATCGATAAAGTTCTGGCACTGGGTTTGTGCTCTACATCAGATGCAGCTAAAATCGACCGTCGTCAGCCTTCACGAGGTCTGCGCCTTTCTCGGCGACAGCATACGTCGAAGCCATGATGTTGCCTGACACATGGCCAGGGAACACCGAGGCGTCGATGACGCGCAGCTTGTTGACACCCTTCACCTTCAGCTTGTCGTCTGTCACCTCGCCCATTGTGCACGTCCCAATCGGGTGGTATTGCGTCGAGATGTGGTTCTTCACGAACTCAACTCGGTCTTCCTCGGCCTCGATACTAGCATTCTGGGGCGGAAGAATCCTTTCTCCTAAGCTCTTTGCCAGGACCGGCTGCTTGGCGACCTTGTCCATCCACTTTATACCGGCGGCCAGGATTTTAGCATCCGCGTTGTTGCGGAAGTAACCCGGGTCGATACGAGGTGCTTTGTTCGGGTCCGACGAACTGATATGAATCGATCCGCGAGACAACGGATGTTCGAGGCAGACTAACAGCGAGACCCGATTCTTACCATCGGGTGGTGCGGAGAAGAAGTCTATCTGGCTTTCTCCCTTGCTCACATCAAGTTGGCACGGGATACCTATGTTCTCCGTTAGCGGCTTCAACTTTCAACGGACTGTTGTGGTTGAGATGAGCTTACAGAACGTTTGGATATTTGCAAACGTGGGATCAGACAGCTGCTTGACAATGATGTCCTCTTGCCGCTTCTCGAATTCGGTTTGTGCCAGGGAGTTCTTTCGAACCTCTTTGATGGTCTCGTCCAGCTGCTCCTTCGACACGATACTCGCGTATGAAACGAAACCCATGAGCATACCAGGACTGCCGTAAAGCCCGTCCTGAGTCTTGTCGTACTGCTCTTGGGCGGCCTTGGCATACTCTGCGCCGTGTACAGCGTCCATGGAACTGACGCCGTCGGCGAGATCGTACAGCATGCCGCCAAGAATATGATCTTGGAAGTTGGCCCCAACACGATCGTTCTCGACCTTGCATTCGACGCCGGCTTCTTTGAGGACCTTGGGATCGCCTAGGTGAACAATTAGCAGTGCCTTAGACATATTTCACCTGACTTTACTTGCCAATGCCAGACAGCTCGAGAATTTGAGGGCTATTGATGACTCCGCCGGATAATATCACTTCCTTGGACGCCTTGACTGTGTACTTCTCGCCTTTGTGCACGAGATCAATGCCAGTCGCAGTATTTCCTTGCAGGTTGACCTTAGTGACCAGTGCTTCGGTCAATACTTTGAGGTTGGGACGACCTAGATTCGGTCTTAGGTATCCTGTTGCCGAATAGCTGCGTCGCCCTTTGTCTGAGCTCCGATCGACAGCCGCGAGAGACGAGTAGAACTATGGACACCATCAATGGGAGTGCGAGATCCTGCCAAGGTCTACTTACACCCATGTGGTCGCCGGACCAGGCGTCAACGAGTGTGCTCGGCTTTTCGCTGACTTCATATGCTGCCGTACAGAAACTGGGACGGTCAACACCGATCGTGCGTTCCAACCACCGCGAACTTACTCTTTTTCGTAAGGCTGTCGCGCGTCAGCATCGCATCTTCGGGTTGACCGAGGAGAGATCACTCACATGGTAGAAGTCGTTGAACGAGGTGTGGATTGGACCATCTTCACCGTGGTGTTTGCTCTTTGCAGGTATAGGCATGAACTTCTCCTCGGGGTCTCTCACGCCTGAGTCAAGGGTCTGATGCTTCTTGAAGTATGGTGCGAGCCCTTCGAAACCCCAACCTTCGTTGCCGAGCGACTCCCAGCCGTCATAATCTGCCTAAAGGGTCTGGGTCAACATACAGTGCAAGACTGAACGATGCGAAGAACAACCTACTTTGCTACCTCGGACATACCTGCAGAACACAGCGTGTCAGCAGAACGCTCGATCGATGGCTGGCACACGATCTTACATCAAGTAGTTTATCCCAGACGAACCGCCTAGCAGCTTTCCTCTTGGCATGGAATACTTCTTGTTGGCTGCCGTCGGTACCGGTTCACTCTGGAAGCACCAATCGTACTTCTCTCTGCCAATCAAGGTCGGGTATAGACTAGGCGTATAGACTTGAGGATCCTGCACCACGATGGTCAGTCAAGACCTCTTGGCTCTCGGAGGCCATCTTGTTCTTACATCCATGCGGTCAGCACCAGCTTCAACCACTCCCACTTTCACGTCTGGGTTCTCCGACAAGCGTGCTGCAACACACAAGCCTGCGGTTCCACCACCTACAATGACATAGTCGAACTCTTGAGCAGTGAATTCGTTCACACTGCATAAAGCAGAGCCGGAGTTGCCATTGGTATGGCCATTGGTGCGTCCGTTGGTGGCCATGGTGACGGGTTGGTTTGTTGATGATTAGCTAAAGGATACGAAAAGTCTACTGGACACCGATCGAGGTGCACATCGTCTACTTATACCTCTAGAAGCTGAAACAGCCTCTCTTCGGTGCAATGGAGCCTATCAAAGCTGTTTAATGCTCTCACAAGTAGCCCGTCGAAAGACCAACTCTTGTCTAAAGCTTCCCCTCCTGGTGGGAATAGAAGTCTATCCCCGCCGAGAGCAGACGACACCAAAACCTGGGGTGGAAAGAGTCAACACCAAAAGTCGTGCCGCCAAATTGACTGACTTTTAACCTGCAAGGTTTCGACTTCGAGGAGAACCTCGGCTCGGCTTCCAACACTCGTTTGGTTTTGATCCTGCCTCCAAGACGAGGCAATGTAGGCTGTCTTAGAGAGCGCATCAGCGCTGCTCAGTACTGAAGATGAAAGACGACGAGTCGAAACCAGCACAGCCAGCAGGCGGAGCAGACACCCCATCTCAAACGGACAAGGCAACATCCCGAGCAGTCCAAGTATCGGAGCACATATCGCCATCCCACGATGGCAAAGCCAACACAGGTCGACGAAGACGAAAGGCCAAAGACGATGAGTTGCCAGCGGACTACAGCGACCTCCTGGGCCAAATGAGAACCATGCGGAAGATGGCCAATAACCCGGACACCTCAAAAACTGGTTACATCCGCCAGAAGGAAGCCGGCAAACTCTGGGTCCGGGAACGAATCGCTCTACTCCTCGACAAAGGCTCTTTCAAAGAAGTCGGCAGTGTAGCTGGCCATGTTAAGTGGAAATTCTTGGGCGGGATCCGAGAGGAGCCTGAGGAATTTACTGCTTACAACAACCTCCAAGGGTTCGGAAGGCTGAGGGGGAGACAGGTTGTTCTTACTGCTGATGACTTTTCGATTAGAGCGGGGCATCAGGATGGGAACCTCATGGCTAAGACGCTGTATATGGAGAAGATGGCGATTGCGCTGAAGCTGCCTATGATTAAGCTTGTTGATGGTTCTTCGGGTGGCGGTTCGGTATCGTCCATCGCCGCGCAACAGTTCTCATACGTTCCACCAATGCAGGGGTTTGATACTGTTATCGCACAGTTGAATATGGGCATACCTAATCTAGGAGCCGTGCTTGGCCCAGCTATCGGTCTGGGAGCTGCTAGAGTCGTTTGCTGCCATTTCTCCGTCATGGCAGCTGATGTGGGATCTTTGTTCAATGCTGGGCCCAAAGTCGTCGCTGGTGCTACGTTTGAGGAAGGACTCTCTTTCACGGAACTAGGTGGGCCAGGAATGCATTGCACCAACGGAACCATCGACAACTACGCCGCAACGGAGATAGAGGCATTCGAGCAGATACGGACAGTGCTTGGCTATCTACCGAACTGTGGCACTCAAGTACCTCCTGTGGTCGCGAGCGACGATCCTTTCGATCGTGTATCAACCGAGTTGCGATCGATCGTCCCTCGACGGCGTGAGCGTATGTACGACATCCGGAAGATCATTTCGACCGTAGCAGATGCCGGCTCCTGGTTCGAGATTGGAGCCCTCTGGGGCCGGACGGCCATCATCGGCCTTGCACGTCTTGCTGGTCGCCCGATTGGGATTGTAGCGAACAATGCGGAAGTTGCTACGGGTGCGCTCGATGCGTCTGGCTCACAAAAGATCACTAGGCATCTCAAGTTCTGCGATATCTTCAACCTGCCTGTACTCCAATTCGTGGACGTGCCAGGATATGCTATCGGAACAGTAGCCGAAAGGACTGCCACGATGCGATGGGGAGTCGAGCTGGCCAAGGCTTACTACTCTACTACGATGCCAATGTTCCACGTCATTGTCCGAAAAGCATACGGCGTTGCAGGTGGCATCATGGTTGACTGTAGGGAACCACGAATGCGCGTTGGTTGGCCATCTGGCGAATGGGGCAGTCTACCTCTTGAGGGTGGTGTCGAAGTTGGCCATTCTGGCGAGCTGAGGCAAATTGAGAAGGAGAGCGGTTTGGAGGCGCGGCAAGCAAGGCTCGCGGAGCTAGACACGATGTACAAGCGGCTTATGAATCCCGTGCGGACGGCTAATCATTTCAGTATCGAGGAGCTCATTGACCCGGCGAGAACGAGAGAAGTGGTCGCGGAATGGTGCCGCATTGTATATGAAGCGGAACTGCCTGAGCGTGTGATCAAGCGAGTTCATGGCCAGATACAGCCGTCGTATGCCTAAGTATATAGATTCATACAGCTTTGGCTACAGCTTCGCTTTCTCACCTCCGAGCTCAGAATCCAGCTCACTCGTACACAGTATGCAGGTGTCTTTCAGTGCTGGCAGGCGATCGCGGTGGTTAACTTCCTGGTAGTCCTCACTCGCCAGCATATCTGTAAAGTGTGCGATACTCGGATAATGAGCCAAAGCAATCTCGTCCCAACCACTCTCATCTTCATCCTGACTGCCATACTTCGGCACCACTTTGCCTACAATCTTCGCGGTGCCTCCTCGCCTCGAGCCAATGGATTCGCCAAATGCTTTGCCGTAACGCAGATAGCTCTCGTGCGCTTCTTTGCCAGGCTTGAAAGCGAGAAGGTTGAGCATGCTCATCGCACCTTTTCCGAGTTCGAAGTCCTTGCTCCATTGGAGGAGTTCATCGTTTAGCTCCAGTCCCTGTGAAGAGCCAGCCATTCGTGGCTTGCCCATCGAGCCAGTCAGGGCAGGTACGTCGCTCGGGTGCGGATGAAGTAGGCTTTGGTTCTTCTTATGGAAGTCCTTCGTCAGACTAGACGGTACTCCAGCGGTGATGGACCAGTGTGCGGAGACGGATTGCTTGTCGAGACATTGCGCGGGTAGTTCCTCAGAAGCGGGAAGAATGATGAGGAGATCCCATTTCGTGTTGAGAAGATTGGAGACGGAGAGGCTCTCAGGTTTGATGATCCATCGCACGGCTCGAGACACAACGTACGGGTTTACGGAAGCTGATCGTAATGCCTTTACGTAGTCGGTCACGGTCTTCTCAGGTGTAAGAGCAATAAGGTGAACAGTTGCGAGAGGCATCTTGATGACCGCCGATTTCTTCTGATTCCGAAGATGTGGCACAAGTGATGGATGGCAGGAGGGACATGTACTTCTGCGATGTGGGCATGAAGTTGCTCATCAATCATCAGCCTCGGCACCACCAACTCTACTTCATGCTCGATGCTCACAACGGGGCAACACCTTTCCTCTTCGACGTTTAGCAATTAGGACATGTACGATCACGTTTGATTGGAGAAGTCTTCTCGTATCGACTGCTTTGATTGAACCATATCTTAACACGGTAATACCTGACCACGTCTCATATCCCTCTAGAAGCCATATGTTGATGGCCTCCTCTAGCCGCTACTCATTACATGCGAATGCACCAGATCGTTCCATCTTCTCATCCTGAACGAGAGTAACCCGCGGTCGTTGCTTATCATCACTGCGATGACTGCCTCTGCAAACCAGCAGCACAGGTGTTGTTCGCCCAGCGAAGAGCAAGGTCATCCATGAAGAACATCCTCTGCTCCTGGCCAACAAACGCCTGCATCTGCAACCCAGTCAAGCCACGGAAAGAAGTAGGGAATTCGACCTTTTGTAGCTGGCAGTCCTTCGAGCTACGACACGGTGGAACGGTCTCATTGTGCTCGAATGTGAGCGATTCCGTCTTCGTGGCCAATCCCCACGTATATGCCGAGAATACAATAGTGCACACCTCAGGACCTCGATTGTCGCAGCCGAACCAGGCGCTGTATGCATCGAACCAGAAAGCCGACATGCTCTCGCGTGGGCCATCGCCGATCTCACCAGGCTTGAGGTAGTCTCCGCTCTGCGGAGGTCCAGATCTGACGCCGGTCGCGTTGCCGAGGAAAACCGCGAGATGTGGCGCAGATCTAGGTGTGTATGGTTCCGCAGGATCAGGCGCGTAGACATAGCCGTCGCTGAAAGTTACGTGATGATATGGATCCGCCATGGCGTTGACTGGAGGCGCTTGAGTGATATCCGTGTTGTTCTCGTCGGTGGGTGTGAAGTTGGGAAGATCGTCGAAGTCGATCGTGAAGTTGCCGTGCTCACCACAGCCTGTGCTTGGCGTGGCTGTGGTCGAGGACGCCGGAAAGGATTGAGTGGAGGTGGCTTTGGCGCTCATGCTGCTGGTGAGCAGCGTGGTCTTCGAGGACGGGTATGATTGAACACTGCTTTGCGTACGCAAGGAGCTGGAGCTAGACGAATCCACTGATGACGAATTTGGCTGATCGGTGATCGAGTTCGACAGAGTGGACCGTGAGGTGGTGGCACTTGGTGTTGTCGAAGATTTTCCAGAGGGTGAGGTGGACTTTGCAGCAGACGACAATGGCGAGGAAGTCTTCTGCCTCGTAGACGTGGTCGTTGGGATGGAACGCGATGCTGTGAGCATTCCAGAGCTGGTAGAGTTCGAAGCCGGAGAGATTATGGGCTGCTGGCTGGACGATGAAGCTGATGTGCTCATTTCGCTGGAAGTGCTGCTCGGTTTCACTGGAGACAGAGAAGTCTGGGTCTTCGAGGTCGACGAAGAAGTCACGGTACTGTTCGAGCTATGGCTGTGGGTATTCGAGATGGCCCTGGTGCTGCTCGTAGAAAGCGTGGAGGCCTTTCCAGTGCTTGTCGCTGACGTCAAAATCGAGGAGCGCTCTGAAGAAGATCGAGAAGTTGTGCTCGACCTGGATGAGGTGCTACTGAGGCTTGAGCTGTTGGACCGTGCGGAACCTGGCGTCGAAGCCAGCGAGCTCATCGCCGTCATTGTATGCGTAATCTGAGCTGGTGCACTGGACGTACGGCCCATCGATAATGTTGAACCCGTAGAGTTGATCTGCGCCTGCGATGAGGAGGACGACTTCATTGTGCTGGGAGGCACTACGCTTGTAGTGGAAGTGCTGTTTAAGCTCGATAGTGGTCCAGTGGGAAAGATTCCACTCGATGCCGAGGGCGCTGATGATCCGGCGGACGTCGACGCCTGTATCGAGCTGGTGTTCAAAGACAAAGTGGTCGTGATGAGTTGACTGGTGGCCGAGGTCGAAGACGAAGGCACAACGCTCATGGTTGTCGTTATCGCGCCAACGGCACTGCCACTAGTGGTAGACGAAATCGAGCTTAGCGGCATTGGCGACTCTGTGGTCTCGGCAGCAGCTGGACTCGCCTCGACTGACGGCGAATATGGCGGTTCAGATATCGTGACCGGGAGCGCTGTAATGGTCGTAACATAGCCACTTCCGCTCTCCGCAGGGCCTGAAGGGATCAAGGTAGTGGTGTATGTCAGGGCTACCGTTGTGGTCAGGAAGGTGGTAGTCGTGGATGTAGACTGCTCGCTGCTGGCTGGTGTAAAGTAGACCGATGTAAGAGTGATCGACTCTGGCTCCATCGAAGACTGAGCTGCCGGTACGACGGTTGGGTTCGCCGATGTTGATGCATTCCAACCACCACTTGCGATACCAGAAAAGGAAGGACGCGCAGAGGAGCCACTGAACCCAGTACTAGCCGGAACGACCGTATAAGTGACGAAATGCGTACTCGTCGACGTCGAAGTGAGCGTAATGTCCGGGCTGACATAGCTGAAGACCGTGGAGGTAAACGTCGGTACCGTGATATACGTCACCTCGAGTGTTGTCGAGAGCGAAGGCGCAGTGGTGGTGGACGTGAGTAGGATAGATGTAGTAGCAGTGACCAGGGATATGCCGGAGCTCGGAGATACGCCATTAACCCACACAGTGCTGCCACTCGGATCGACGGTGAAGATGAAGGGCAACGTCGATGAGCTACTGCTGGGTGGATCCACGGTGACGATCGACGTGACCACCTCGGTGGATGTCGAGGTATACGACAACGCTAGCGGGGTGCTGCTGCTATTGTCATTCGTCGGCGATACGAGCACGCTCGAAGAAGTGCTGAGTGCGACAGCGGTAACTGTCTCGGTCACCGGGATGAAGACAGTGTTGACAGTGGTGGTGTTGCATGCGGATGCTCTGGTAACGGAAAGTAAGCATTCGACCAAAGTGTACAAAGAGCCGAAAACGAGCAAAAGCAGGATAAGCAAGACGATCCATGTCCGGAGGGGATATCTTGGCCAGTCATCCTCGTTGACTCCCCGTACGTAGTGTACACTGCCGGGAGCAAAATCTTCATCGATGGATCGACCCAAGTCACTGAGCCACGGCCACTTCAAATGTGCCGACAGGAACTTCTGGACCAGGGCTGTGAACGAGTATTCGTACTTCTCCTTCTCGTCTTCGGCGGCACGTTTGGCTTCTTCGTCTTCTTCGTCATCCAGAGATGGAATGGCGGAGTCAATCTTGGACGCTTTTCGACCAGCTCGTTCAGCTTTGGTGACCACCTTGCCGGGGCCAACTATGCCAGTGCCGCTGGAAGCTTGACGTATAGCTCGTCTTTGCTTAGGCGAGAGTGTAGCACTGGTAGCGGATGATGTTCCAGCGACTTGCGTGTTGAGAGTGAGTGGATTCTTGAATGCTGGCATGGCTTGATGCGTTTCGAGGTATGCTGCGTGTTGCTGTATGTGCTGCACAATGTTCGCTTGCTTGTATGCTTGACAGAACTGTATGCTGAACGACTGATGGCGGGTCCATCTCGAGAGAAAGTCCACGAATCCTGGTTCCGTGGGCAACGCCGTGGGGCGATATGAGGAAGGCGAGTCCAGGTCACTGCTGACGACACGCGATGCAATAAGAGAAAGGACAATCATACCCGTGAGCAAGCGCTGCCAACGCCACTGTCGCGAGCAGGGCCTTCATGGTGAAGTGCTGGAAGTAACGAGTGACTGTGGGTGAGGGAAAAGAAGGACGAATGTGATTGCGCAAGAAAGAACGTGAGGACGAGGTCCGGAGATGTCAAGAAGGAAGGAACGTGATGAGGTGCGTCAGCAATGGACTGAGTATATTCGTGCCGCGAGCTAACGCCTTGGCAGCATGTTCCACCATATGAGGAAGGAGCGATGGACGCCGAGTGTGGAACCTCACTTCACGACAAATGATTGTTTCGCCGCCATACCACAGACGAGGGCGGTGGATATACAGTCTGTGCATTGCTCAGACACAAGAGAATAATCTGAATACTGACTTGCCTCTGTGCACCCATATGCCGAGCGGAGTGGTACAAGCGACGAAACGCAAACATAACGCAGGTCCCCTCGAGATTTGTGCTCAGTCGTGCGTCTTCCGCCATCTCTCAGCACGACTGCACGCATGCGCCCGATCAAGGTTTCCGCCGCCGCGGTTCATGTTAGGCAGGCAGGTGGTCGCATACTCTCTACTGGCCGCTCATCCTCTTGGCTCACCATTCACCGTTTGATCATGCACCATCTTCCGGCGTGCTTAACTCCGACTAAGCTGGGTCCATCGTCGCGTAGACACTCACCACTGTAATGAACAGCCTTGGTAGCAGACACAGGAAGCTTGCGCATGCTGTCGCAGAGTAAGCCACTCTGTGTGACATCGCCGGGCCGTAGTCTGTATGCTGTGCAACGTTGTTTCAGGGGTGAGATCCATTTCAATGGTGCTTCCAGGCTCGTGTACCTGTGTTAGCTTCGAACTGGTGCACAAAGTCTCCATCGAGCCTCAATGGCTCGGTCTAGCATTTTCGCGAAGTGTGTCCTCCTCCAAAGACCAACCGAGATGAATACCGCCGTTACAAACGAGAGATGTGCCAACACTGACGACTTCGTAGACGCGCATCACATCGACAGGGTAAGCTGCAGGCCACCGTGAAGCTATACCCATGCAACGCCCATTCGTCGACAAACGCCGACTGCTCGTGCTCTCCGCTCGCTCTTTTCCCTTCAGGCACAATCAAACCAACAGAGGCTGAAAATATGGCTTCCAACAAGGGCACTTGCGCAACCTGTGGCAAGGCCAACAGCTCGAAGCAGTGCGGAAGATGCAGACAAGTCTTCTACTGCTCGCCAGAATGCCAGAAGACTGACTGGAAACAACACAAGGAGGACTGCAGTCCCCCTGACACTCTGTCTGCGCTACGCAATCTGAACGCTCCTCCATCGACAGCTTCCACGATCGACAACCCAGCGTCTTCAATCATGCTGAAAGCCCTCAACACTGCCGAGATCCGCATGGCTGTCTTCTCGCTACTGCCCGCGAAGGTGTTGCTTGTAGTCCAAGGTGTCTGTCGCTCGTGGTACCACACTATCGCCCTCGAGACCACGCTACAGCAACGCCTGTTCTTCGCAGCTGGACCTGGCGAATTGGTAACGCCAGCGTATGAAGGTAGGGATGGGTCATTTGCTTGTTTCCCAATGGCTTCGCTGACAAGTCTCGCAGATGATAGCAAGATTGCACTGGCACTCAAACCACGCAACAAGAGGCAGCTCGACCACGCGAACGATGTATGCAAAAGAAGCCACTTGACGAAGTACCTCCTCGGCGCAGAAGTCAAGACTTCCACAGAGCTTGAAGACGCCGACATCCCCATCGTTCTCAACCCCTTCTTCACAAAGCTCTGGCCGCAGGATCCATGCAACATGACCAACATTGCGTATCTCACCCTATCCGGTCAGATCAAAGGAGCTTCATGGAAACGACTGCAGTCCAAGGGAGCCTCATGGCGCCGCATGCAGCTCACAAGCCCGCCGATGGTCCAGTTCGACGCAAGCATCTGGGCAACCCCAATAACCGGACCAGGAACTGCGGGCAGGCCAGGGCAACAGCTGAGACCAAGCACCGGCCACGTTGCCACTGGCGTCACCTTGGGCCACGTTGCGGATCTGTTGGCGACGATCCCCAAAAAGCTGGATCTGCACTGGATGATGGTTGATGGCCATGCATGGTGGGCGAGGTCGACAGATGCGGTGATGGATCGGGATCCAGATGCGGAGCAGGTGGAATACTTCAACACATGTAGGTGGGGAGCCTACACCAACCCTTCGAACGGTGTTCCGTTCCCTGGGTTCATCGGAGGGCGGATTTGAAGGGAGAGCAACAGCGGATGTCACTGTTTGGCGGCTGTGGGGAGCAAGTAGAAGGGACCTGGTGTCATCGGAGGTCATGAGTCACTGGAATTGAGACGATCTGCTCGTTCATGCTTCGTGTGATGGTCCGCATGCCCCTTTCATGCCTGAGAACGTCGTGCTCATGACCTATGTCTCACGGCGAGAAAGACGCGCAGGCAGTAACCATGCTTCGACATGACTCTCCCATTCTTCCACTCTGCTGTCATACTTTCGATCAACTGAAATGCTTTCAATGATATTGAGATGAAGAGAGAGTTCGCCCTCGCTCCTTGCTCCTTGCCAAGGGCTCACAGGATAGGACCGACCAGGGTCCAAATCTCGACTCCACATCAACGTGAACTTGAAGATTATCTTTGAACTCGATATCATTCACCTGTCCAAGCCGCACAGCTTTGAATTCAGCCAAGTCTGGATATACACCAATACGCCTCCCATATCACCCACTCAGATTCACGCCCCACCAACGCGAAGACTCAGACGCTGCCATCAATCTGTGCGACTCTCGCAGCCTCGATCCCCGCGACCCCACATCACATGCGAGTGTCGATGGTTGTGAGCACGCGATAACAATGAACGGCTACCCACCTTTCGCCGCGGCCAACGGCTCGGCTCAACGACAGTCGAGGAAGTCGGTGGACTCGACGCAGAACGGGCACAGAATGCAAGACCGAAACGGAGTGCCAAAGCCAGTGGGTGGTCCGCAACAAGGTGGATTCGCTGGCGAGCCTCAGTTTGGGCCTATGGCTATGGGTATGCCCAGGAGTCCGCCGAAGAACAAGAGTGAGTTAGTTATACTTGGGTCAAGGAGTAGGACTGACGAGAATGCAGACACGCAGCTCGTACCGTGCAAGTTCTTCCTTCAAGGCACATGCCAGGCTGGCCGAACCTGTCCCTTCTCCCACGATGTCGAAGCATCCACCCGACCTGCGCCGTGTAAGTACTTCGCAAAAGGGGGATGTAAATTCGGACATCGCTGCGCTCTACTACACATCACGCCAGACGGCACAATACTCAACCGACCTCTACCTTACCAGCCTGCACTACCAGGCCAGCCCTTCCCTGGCGCTCAACCGCCACCTCACGCTTTCCAGCAACCGCCACCACCCGGCCTGCTTTCATTACAAGCTCAAGGCCTGGATCCACGAGCTCTGGGTGACATACCTCAAGAGTACGACAACTACCAGTACGGCCACCAACGAAATGGATACGAACAACCGCAGATAGATATGACATACACCGCAGCTTCACCTCCTGCGTACGGCTCGCCACCACACCACGATAGTCGGTTTGCAAACTCGCCACCCAGCAAAGGCTTATCAGTGCTCGATGCACCTCTGCCAAATTCATTCGACAGCAATGGCATATCTGTGGCAGCTCGCAACGGTCCATTCGCGGCCTCAGTACCTTCCAGATTCGGTGTTGAGTCGCCTCCGGCGTCGCTACCTCGCAAAACACAGCTCGGCAGTACTGCGCTGAGAGACCTGCATAACTCGGCCTTTGGCGATAGAGGCATGGACGGCGTGCTGGCTGGTTCTTCTCCACCAAGTGGACCAGATGAGCCTCTCACCTTCCCGAAGCGCTCATTACACATAGATCGATTACGTGCACCACGACAACAGATGATCTCAGCATCGCTGGGTACGAAACTTCCAACACAGTCCTTCGAGTACTCGGACGACGAAGATGGTGATACCGACAGAGAAGAGGACCTGTTACCAGCAAGCCTCCGCGACCTGATACCGGAAGGCAGGTCAAGAAAGGAGTCGAGATCGCAAATGGATGAAGAAAACACACCAGCCTCTTTTCTCGCCTCCCAACGGCGCACCATCTCCGGCCAACGGATACCTACAGAAACCAGCAAATATGGCAGCCCGCACGCCTCTAGCCCCTCCCGCTACACCAGCACGTTCTTACGAAGCTACAGTGGCAAAGCTGAAGGCGATGGCGTTGTTGGCTCACCACTCCGCAATTCGAGCTCGTACTTCACAACATCCGCTCCCCGCACGAACGGTGATCTCAGCCCTACCGTCAGCAGTCCCCCTCGACAGGCGAGTATGAGCATGCTTACCAAAGAGCTACAACGCACGAAACTCGATGGAACGACCACCCAGGCTCAGGTTGCTGCTGTAGGTATGTCGCGTACATTGTCGAACGGCTCGAATGGTCGGACTAGTCTCGACCGAGCGATGAGCAGCAACAGTGTTGGCCGGGAGCGAATCGATGAGGAGCAGGATCTGTTCGACATGGACGAGGTTGGTGCAGAGTCATCGCGGACGGCACCGAGGGCAATCAACGGTGAACGTGGGAATGGTGTGTGGAGTGCTGGTCGGGTGTACGGTTCGTCGCCGAGTGGTGGCGAGCCGACGTTTGGTGCGATAGGTGGGCATCGGACGACGAAATAATTGCTTGATGGCTTAGGAAGGGATAGAGGTCAACGAGGACACGAACTGGCTTAATATATGGGATCGAGAAAGCGAGGCACAGGGAGTGACCGCGACTGGTGCCACGGAAGGTGCTGTTGCTGATTGCATTGGCTGGCGTGGATATGGGAGCCGGCGATTGGAGTTTGGGGACCTATGTTGCTTTAACCTGGCTGATGTCGTGGCAATGTGAAGATGGAATGGCTGGAGAGGCACTGGAGTACGAGAAGATGCATATATAATCAACGAATCGTCATGCAAACAGTAATGCAAGACTTACAGATGCATTGCTTGCGCCACTTTCCAAGGCAGTCTCAATACTCGGACCCGCACGTGAAACACACGATGCACTCTCCAAACACTCTCTCGATAACAGCCTCGATCGTGGATAGTCAACAGTAGCATGTCGTAATAGCCTAGCACACATTCTCACCACCCGACACTCCACCCGCGCCGGCATCAGCTTTGATCTCACCAAACACCTGCAAGAAGGCCTGCGGCTCCTCAGCACCTTGCACCTCGTACTTCCCATTCAACCTACACATCCAAACATCAGCATCTCCGACCTCACCTCCAGCACCACTACCAATGTACTCACGTAAAATTCGGCACCCCACTAATAAACTTCTTCTGCGCCTCCCCAACTTCCCTATCAACCTCCGGTCCTCCCTTCCCACTCTCCATCCACTCCCTCGCCTCCGCCTCGTCCAACCCGCCCGCCACACCTCGCTTGATCAGAACCTCGCGGTCTGTAATGTCCTCGTTGACCTCGAAGTAGGCGTTGAACAGTTGCTCGACGACTTTAGTCTGCATACCCTCGCCCTTCGTCTTCGCGAGCTGGATAAGACGGTGGCTGTCGCGGGTGTTGCCAGTCTTGCCGCCGAAGGCGAAGTTGATGCCGACTTGGGAGCCCAGGCGGGCGAGGTGGCCTTGCATCATTCTGGATATCTGTCAGTATCGTCTTCGGGTCCAGTAGCACTGTGTCTCAATAGATGGAATGCCATACTGAGTCCTTTGTGCTCCAAACTTGGCTTGATAGTATGAGTTCTTATCAACCGATTTTGGGGCATCGGGGTTGAGGTAGAATGGGTACCAGGTCGTTTCGAAGGTGTCGTCCGGGTTCGTAGCTTTGTGCTGTTCGATGGCTGCATCCAGTCTGTTCTTGCCGACATAACACCATGGGCATACCGTGTCTGACACGACGTCGATCTGGTACTTCGTCATCCTGCGAAGCGATGTGCGGAAAGCCACGATTGGGTATGGAGTCCTAGAAAACGGAGTTTTGCAGAAGGAAAGAGATGGGAAGCTATAGATACTGTACGATCTTGTATGGAATTATCGCCGGCGCACTTACATACCACGAGAGCTTACGGTGGCGAGACTCCATGGTCAGAGGAGGCGTGTTTGCGATGATTAGTAATTGACAAAAGGTCCTGAAGTCCGTTCTTCCATGCTCGGATCGTGTGTTTCCGGAAGTGCGACGGTTTGTGTTATGTGACCAAATCGACGGGCAAGAGGAACAAGTACACAAGAGACAATATTCGTGTTGTAGAGCAGGAAGTGGAAGAAGAGGGAGTGATCACAAGTGAAGTTGAGATGAACGTCTGGCCCGTGCGGCTTGTCTCGATAGTCAGCACCTTACTTGCATAACTCATCTTCGTTCACCAACAACGATTATGCAACATTCGCCTTGGATCAGTCGATGAGTACTCCGGACACGACATGGACGACGGAACTCCGAACGAGCCTCTATTTCGCGCGAACAAGCGCCGCAAGGTCTTCCGCAAGAGAGCAGAAGCAGAGGAAGAGGCCGATGGTGTTCCAGACCTGAACAACGATGGTGTCAGGATCAGTAATCACGCAGAGTCCACGGAAGATGGCTCTACCGGAGCTCTTCGAGTAAAACGAAAGGCTACGAACAGGAGCCATGGGATCGGCTTCACGAGCACCGAGGGCCGGAAAGATGCACGCGAGGACAGAAGTGAGGAGATGGCGATGGTGCTGGCAAGCATGAACGATGGGCAGGAAGCGCCAGGCAGTGAGAGGTTCGTGAAGCCGACTGGCAGGGTTGCGGTGACGGAGGACAAGCATATGTACGTTACCCCACGATGGAAGAATACGAAAGGAGCAGGGACGGCACTAACAGCGTAGGATGGCATATATAGATTCCAAGCTGGCTGAAGCACGCTCGCCGACTCCGCCTGTGAGCGGAGATGCCACGGACAGTGCGATGCTCGCCAACAACGATGCCAACGGAACAACCGTCCCCGCCACGAACGCGAGTCGTTCCACAGGAGAGTGGACGATCGAGAATGCACCAGCTCGGAGTACCAAGACATATCAGCGCCCGACCAAACGACGACCTAAGCCGGCACGGGATCAAGCAGATGTCGCGCGGGACTCTATGATCGATCAAATTATGCAGGAGTCTTCAGTTCCACTGTACACCCAGCCTGTCTCGACTTCCGGCGGAAACGATGTGGACAATGATGCCGCTACAGCCGAGGCGTTCAAGGCTCAGCTCTTACTTGAGTTCGAAGTTCGTCGGCCGCGTCTAGCACCGAAAGGTGTAGCAAAGGATGCGAAGGCGCCGACGGGGCCGAAGTTGGGTGGCAGCAGGAGTCAGAGGGAGAAGATGAAGGCGCTGGAGGAGGCGGCGAAGGGTGGTGGAGGAGCCAAGAAGTAGAGGGGTGGTAGAGGCACCGACTCGGTGGGTTGTCAGACGGTCGTGGTACACTGCCGCCCGATGTTGACGGATCTCAGCGGAACACAAGCGAAGGTTTGTCGTTGTAAACGTGCTGCTCCGGAGCCGTTGCAGGCTTAACGAGTTCTATCGAAGCGTATATAGGACTATTGCTCCACGTGGAGTGGACCTTGCATACTGCAATACCTACGTTGGCTACGGCGTACCCACTCAACAATGTCCATATCTCTGATTCCACAAGTGCTTGATGAAGAAACCTCAACACTAGAGAGATTTGCCCTAACATCAAGGCTGGTGTGGCCGGCAACATACTGGGATCTTCAGCACAATGATTCCGAAGGAGGTCAGGCTTTGTATACCTCCCAGCTTATTGACTTGGCTTGTTACTGCATACGGCAGTTGAAGCAACAAGCTGGCTGTCCTCAGCAAAAGCTGGCTTATAGCTTTTCTAACTGAGACCTTCTAGAATAGGCAGTTTAACGATAAGCAACTTTTTACTACTTATCGAGTCCTACTAGTAAAGAAGCCAGATTCTGCTCGACGAGGTATACAAGCTTATCTAAACGTAAGAGGGTCCGTGTCGATAAGCAGAGCTGGCTTGTTCGGTTTTGGCTTATAAGCCAGGTGCTACGAGGTATACAAAGCCTCACTTCGAATGCCTCGACTTCCTCGATAGCAGGCCAAGACGCATAGAGGATAAGGTAGAACGCCACGGTCTAGGCACAGACGTCTCAACCATTCTGTATGGCGCAAAAGGCGGTGCGGTGCCCCTAGATGTCTGTGCTCCAGCACGCCTGATTTCTGTAAACAAGTTTCGAAGGCGTCGCGAATATATAGAAGAAGTGGGTTTGCGGAGAACGTTTTGTCGCGTGGAACGAAAGGTTAGAACGGTTGAGTTACACGGTACGAGATCGGCATGCCTGCGAGTCATGTATACCTCTTCGATATGGATCCTAAGTTTGTGATTCCAGTTGCTGCCGCGGAAGCTTGCGAACGCAACTGAGTGTCCGTGAGTGTGGAATCTCTCCATACAGACTCGCGTTGTCATCGGCAGCGTTGCGAGCCTTACGCCAGCTCAGTTGCCGCTCAAAGTACGGAGCTGAGGGCGCGATAAGCAGTTACTGCAAGCCTCGCGACAGCGTGGTTCGAGACCGTGGGCGAAAAGCTACGGGATGAGGTCAAGTTTAGCTTTCGATATCCGGGATGTCTGCAGCAGGCAAGACTGGCAAGTGCTGTACGATATCGAAGTAGTAATCGCACCTTCCTTCTCCACATGCAACACATCCGGTCATCACTTTAACCAACGATAACGAGCCAACGCACACCGTAAACGCAACCGCTGAGGTCAGCTCCATGGCCTTGCGATTGGCGCAGTCGCTTGCCGGATCGGTAGGATACTGGTGTACGAAAACGAGGCACTCCGCACGCTTCTGGAAGTAATGTTCTGCACGTAGGAGCGCCATATATGCAGCCTCTGCCGGGTGCCGTGCTCGACCGGACATGCTGTTGCGGAGCGAGCAAGGCGATAACAAATGCCAACACCATTTTGCAGGCGTCGCAGAGCACGACGAAGAAGAATCAAGATGAAACCAAGCACAGATGGGATTGGCGCTCGCGTTACTGGTACGAGCGGTGCTCTTGCATATCGTCGCCTATTCCATAAGGGAGACGGAGATCGCAATTCCTTGGAGTGTTCATCGCACTCCCGACGATGCCACGACGGAATCTTGCAGCTTCGGTTCGGTAACCTACATCAACGTCCCCATATCTCGTGTCCTGCAATTGCTTTTCTTCCTCACCGCCTGGCGATAGGCACGCTGCATGGTAATAATAAGGCTTTCATCACGCCCAGATTTCGACGAGGCTTTCGCTTGGCGCCATGGGTTCAATAGCGCTAAGCACGCATTCGGGTGCTAAGCTCTTCGAAATATCTAATTCGGGCGAGTCGACCTTGCGCTATGACGGCTTTGTACCGGAGGACGTCTGCCTCGCCGCCGCACGTGCAGCGCCGGGTTGAAGGATAATCGACGAGAAAGCGGAGTGCAGACGGAGGATGACTGCACGAACATGCAGGAATTCGATAGTTGGTGACATACGACAAGGACGGGCTGGCGAGGCAAAGTCCGAAGGTGCATGAAGGTCGACCAGCGATCAGCGACTGCGGCTCTCGGTGGGGCAGGCTGTGGTGAAAGTAGGAGTGGTAGTGGCCGTGCACGCATCTCGTGGACCTCACCACATCTTGAGCGGAGCGGTCCATGCTCTGCTTGTGCTTGTGCGGAGGAGTCTCAGCTCGCAGACCAGACCCGCCCGTTGTATGCACTGAGCTCCCACTCGTCTTCCGTGTGTAGTAATCTCATATTATCGTTGATACACCGCACCTGGCCTGAACATGCTTTCTCCCTTTCGCCTCCTCTCCGCCCTTCTGCCTTCCGCCATCGCCACCGCGACCTCCTAAGCCATGGCCAGCACCAGTCCGCAGTTCCTGCAGGTCCCCAAAGTCCTCCCATACCGCAAATCACGCTCACGGTCACGCTCACGGCCTCGAGAAGTCGTCCCACGGTCAGAGGTCATCACCTCGCCAATCAGCTCACCCATAAAATCCCGTCCACAATCACCTCCAATGCCTTCTCCCGAGATCACGCGGAAGCCGAGTCTACAGGGCTTTGGGAGCCCCAAAATCAAGCCTCGAAGGAGTATTGACAGCATACCCAAATCGCCAGTCCGTGTGGCGACGACCGACATTACCAACCACTACACACACACCGCCAAGCCTCTCTACGAGCAGGAAGGCACGAACTACGACGATCTGAATGATCTGAATGGCGGCATGTACACACTCGAGCAGTGTATGACACCACCTCCAGAAATACCCTTACGGCAGAAGCTCATCGGCACATGGCGACTGGAATCGTATATCGCATACCCAACACCAACATCAACGATACAACGGCCTACATTTCCCATGACAAAGAACGTGACTGGCTTCATCATGTACACTCCTGATGGCTACATGAGCGCACAATTCTTCATCCCTGGGCAACAGGCATTCCAGCGCGGGACCGGAGAAGAGGCCCAATGGGCGGAGGCAGGGAAGCGATTCTTCGCGTACTCAGGCCCATACTACATCAGCAACGACGGACTGGGGAGGGAAGAGGTGCTGAGGCATACATTCCAGGTCTGCAACTTGCCCGGTTGGGTAGGAGATATCCAGATACGGACGCACCGGTTTGAAGAGGATGGGCAGGTGCTTGTGTTGGGGAGTGAGGAGCCCAGCGAGATCAAGGTATGCGTGTTTGTTCGAGTCTCTTTGATCGTACGAAATGCTAACGAATTGTTCCAGGGCGACAAACGAGTTCCAGTGCTCAAATGGAGACGAGCACGAAATAACATGGACGCCGATCCGCCGCCACCGACACCTCAGATCAAGATAAGCGGCCCGGGAGAACCTTAGAAACACCAATATACGAAAATCTACAACCACACAACCTTGAGATGGCCCTCACAAAGGCGAGAACCGCATGAGCTACACAGCACACAGAACGAGGGCCAGCAGTCCCGAATCACCGCCACGCAGAGAGACCTACCACACGCTACGATCACCACACAGAAGGATCAGAGCATCCAGGACAGAAGACCCAAGACCCAATGCGCAGGGTCCACGAGCAGTCATTTCAGCCATCAGCAAGAAAGAATCATTTTCTGCATTCGAAAGCGACCACAGCGAACAGGAGTTCAATTAGGGAAGGAAGGAACTCATCTTCACGGGGCGGATATACCACAGGCTCTTTTCTGGCGGAACCAGAGATCTACGGACGAATTGGTGTTATAATCTTTTTTGGTTAGTTGCGGCAGGACGCACGCGGATGGGTGCGTGGGACGAGGTGCGAGCGACCCGAGTTGGTCGGTCGGCGATGTATATACAGTTGCGCACGAAGAGAGTGGGATACAGAGAATCCTCATACTGCAATCTATTCGAAATCATCGAAGTTCCCGTTTTGTCTGCCTGTAATTGCTCAGTTGTCCAGCTCCACCCGCCACAAACACATCAACTTATCGTAGAAGCTCGTGCTGATTACCGTCCTCGTCTTCGTCCTCGGATTCGCTTTCACGCCGTTCTCGTGCACCACAGGCTGAACATCGCTCCCGTAGTTCATACTCTCGTGCTCCTCGAAGCGCGCCAGCACCTCGAACTGCCACTCCGCGGAATCCGAGCTCGAGGTCTTAGGATTTGGGGTCGGAATTCTGGACAGCCGCACCACGCGGGTGCCGGCGTGCATGCAGCTGGCGAGGATGGTGATGGGGCTGAGTCAGAGAGGGTCGGTCAGCTTGCGTCATGTATGAGCAGGATACGAAAATACTGCGCAGCCGTTTGGAATCCTCCCCTAGAAATGCAGATATTTACGCACCTGATTCCATCACCGTTACCGGTACTTTCCCGATCGGGTAGTGCGTGCGATGTAAGCACTTTCAACCTCCAGACTCCGCCTCCGAGATCGAGCTCAGCGAGGACTTTTCGTCGACCGAGTCCACTCGCTGGCGCAGCGAGCAGCCGGATGTGGTCGTCGTAGCTTCCCGTGACCGTCAACACGGCCGTCAAAGGTAAGATGGCTGTGACGCCGGCTTGATGGATCTTCCTGTCCTGCCACAAGGGGCCATACTCTCCTGCATCTGCACCAGGCGATGAAGACTTGAGCACAGCATCATCACCGCCAGACAGAACAGCAGAACAATCCGGAAGGCTGAAAGCGATGAACCAGGCTTCGAGGTCGTGACGGTGGACTGGGATTTCTTTGAGTCCGGTTTTGATGTTATGGTCGGTCCAGAGGTTTAGATCTGCGCATTCCCACAACCCGACACTGCCGTCGGAGAGGGTGTAGCCGATGATACGTGGGTCGTTGGGATGCCATGCGAGGTGGAGGACCAAAGTGGTAGGTTCTGCGACTGGTATGTCGCGTTGCGCAATGAGCTCCGGAATTCCATGTTGCGAGATCTGCAGTCGGAAAAATGCGATGAGACCAGTGGAGCATGCGACTGCGAGCAGCGAGCCGTGCGGTGAAGCGTGAGGGCTCCATTGGATATCCAAGACTGCGCAAGGGAGGTCGTGCGTAGTGAGTTCAGTACTGAGAGGGTGTTAGTAATTCTCTTTGCTACTTCTAGTTCTGTGGCCTTCGTACCTACATCGTCACGCCATCATCCCCGAGCCTGAACAGGATCAGACTTCCACTGCGTTTCTGCTCCTCCTGAGCGGCGGGCTGGACAGAAAAATTGTCGTCATTGCTGTCAGGCCGCTCGCCATCGTTGACCTCGCCCGCTGGATCGTTGTGGACGGGATGTAAGAAGTACGTGCCGACGACGAAATACTGCGGTTGTTCCGGACAAAATGCGATACAGCTCGGTGGTAGATCAAGCGTAAGTCGAGTTAGGGAAGGTATAACTGCCATGATTGAGAAAATTGACGGTGTCTGTTGGATGTCATGCTGTAAATGAGATTCTTTCTCCCAGAGTTTCGCGGTGCAGATACTCGTTCGATGTCGAGAATCGTTGTTGTGTTGAGGTTGACCGACGTGAGGAAAATCGAAACTGCTTACCTAAGCCTTCAACCACAATGTGCATCTTCTCAAAGCAAGCAGTAGTAAACACATACGCATCTAAGGGTATCTCGTCTCATGATCAAGCAATCCATGCGCCAACAAATGCCGATGCCGCGCCTGAAATGCTTCACGAAGCCAGTAGACGCCCGTCCAGATGTTGTTTGGTGGCATACACCATACCATCAGCTCATCCTCACATCCGCATGCTCTCCGTGCCCACACCAGCCAAGAATGGATGCTCCAGCGCCTGCGAAGCATCCATCCTCTTAGCCGGATCGAGCTCAAGACAGCGGTTCATGAAGTCCACCGCCTCCCTCTCCTCAGCGTTAAGTCTTCCATCGCCGCTCCCATCTTTCTTGTTGCGGTTAGTGCACCACAGCAAGATCTTCTCCCACCCGTGCCCGTTCTCGCTGATTGTCGGTAAATTCGTCTGCATGACTTGCCCATGCAGTAACGCAGCATCCTTCATCCTCTTCTTGCCGAAGATGCAGCAGAGCTCGATGAAAGCGTCTATGTCGTCCGCCGAGTGGAAGAAGGGAAAGCGCCTGCTGAGGAACGTGAGCAGGATGATGCCGCAGGACCACACATCGATCCGCGTTGTCTGCGCCGTGCACTTGAGCAGAACTTCTGGAGCTCGGAAGCCACGTGTGCCAGCTCTGTTCGCACGGCGGGAAGAACGCTGGTCGTTGTTCGGGTAGCTGGGTGGTGGCATTGGCTGGCCGGCTGCTCGTGCGGCTGCCAGGCTAGAGGCGTAGACTGATGACTGGATCTTGCGATTCCTGTCGGGAGGTTCCATGCAGCAGGCACAGTGGTGGTAATCTGTGCCTTCTCGCTCTGCCAGGCCGAAGTCGACGAGCACACCTCGTTGTTGTGTGGGCGAGTACAGGAAGTTCGTGGGCTTGATGTCTCGATGAACGATGTCGCAGTCGTGGACAGACCTGAGTGCGAGGAAGAGGCTCTGGAAGTAAACCTTCATCTCTGAGATTGTGAAATCGCGGTAGTACTCCCGGAAGTCCTTGTGCTGGAAGTACGGGAGGATGGCGATGACTTGATCCTGGTGACGGAAGGCCGTGATCAGAGGGCAGACATTTGGTGCTTCTCGAAGGTCTTTGAGCAACTCGAGTTCGTTGAGGATACGCAGTGGCGAGGAAGTGACATAGATCTTCTTGATGGCGACATACTTCGGTTTTGGCTGACGAGGGGGCTGCTTGTGGTTTGAGGAGTTGCCATTGATGTTCTCCTTGTCGTCGTCCAGGTCCCAGCTGTTGTCGTAGTGGTCGTATAAGAGGTCCTCTGCTTTATATACAGTGGAGAAAGTGCCTTCGCCAATGCGGTTGATGAGTCGGTAACGTTGGGTGATGTTCTTGAAGCTTTGTTCGAATCGCTCCATGTCGTCGAGTACGTCGTGGTCAATGTCTTCTTCTTCGTCCGATACGGTACCGCCACTCTCCTCCATTGGGTCTTTACTTTCGTCCATTTCTTCTGTCTCGCCTTCAGTGCTGTCGCCGTGTGGTGGGACGTTCTCCGCCTCGACATCTCTCGATCTCCGCATCACTGCCGCCATCCTCACAGCTCACACAGAGGTGTATGAGAGAACCCTGAGCAATTGTGGATGTCTGCAAGCAGCGGGTACCTTGCAGACGCACATGTCAAGGCAAGCGCGCGGGCGGACGCGAAGTAAACACCGCTAACCCGACTGGGCGGAAATAGTCAACACTGGGCAAGAGCGACAAACAACCTCCATCTGTACTTCGCAGAATATATCTGCGCTTTCCGGCGCATTACGTTCGACAGCATGGCGGACTTCGATGTAAATGCAGCACTGCAGACCTACCTCGACGACCCGCAATCGATCCTCACACCAGAAGCGGACGCAGCACTCATCGACTGCGAGAACGATCCGGATGCCTTCACACCAGGCCTCATCAACAGCGTGGTCAACTCGATATCAGATGCGATCGGTGAGAGTCCAGAGTCCATCACGCAGGCGAGCAATTTGGAGAGTCTGCTTTTCCTCCTCAAGTGCGCCCCCACAGTCCCGTTGCAGCAACAACAAAACATACAGTACCCCAGATCTGACAATCAACTACTCGCGCGTTCTAGACAAGCCTCCTTCCTCCCCGCGACGTCCTTAGGCAAAGTCTTTGACCTCGTGATCAGTGGTCTCGGTGCCGAAGCCGAGATCGTGCACCATGAAGAGCAAGAGGGCGAGACGGAAACGGCACAGCACAAGCAGATACTGGAGACGTTCGCGTTCCTGCTGCAGTGGTGCATAGCTGCGGTGGAGACGAAGAGCGCCGAGAAGTCGACATCTGCTCCGGCAGCACGAGGCAAGGGTGCAAAAGGAGCAAAGGGCAAAGCGGCGGCGCAGAAGGATGGCAGCTGGGATCCCTCGACGCAACTGCAGACTGCATTGGACGCCATGGCCAAGGTAATGAAGCTGAAGCTGGCAAAGATTTTCGTGACGACAAGCGAACGGGATACTTTCATTGTCATGTTCACACGCCCTACATACATGATACTGGAGAGCGAGCAGCGCGTCAAGAGTACAGCGATCCGGATGCACGCCTTCAAGGTGCTGTGCGTTGCGATTAAACACCATGGCCATGCATACGGCGCCCAGACCAGCATCATCCAGAATCTGACCTACTTCGAGCATCTGGCCGAGCCAATGGCTGAGTTTCTAAACATTCTCGCCGAGCAATACGACTACCCTCAGCTGGCGGAAGAAGTGATGAAGGAGCTGTCAAACAAGGAGTTTTCGGCAAACGATACCAGAGGTCCGAAGTCTGTCTCGACCTTCGTGGCGCGACTCTCTGAGCTGGCACCTAGAGTGGTCCAGAGACAGGTCACATATTTGGCTAAATTGTTGGAGAGCGAGAACTACACGCTGCGATGCGCAATCATCGAAGTCTGCGGAAATTTGATCAACATGCTTAGCAAAGCGGAGGAAGGCGAACGAAGCGAGAACCACAAGGGCCAGATCAATGCCTTTTTCGATGTGCTTGAAGAGCGTTTCCTGGACATTAATCCGTACTGCAGATGTAGAGTGCTCCAAGTCTACGTCAAGCTGTTCGGTGATCTAGAGACCAAGTTCCCGAAACGGCGACAGAAGGCAGCGGAGCTCACGACACGAAGCCTGGAAGACAAGAGCAGCAACGTCCGACGGAATGCTATTAAGCTGCTAGGCAAGCTCATCGCCAGTCATCCTTTTGCGGCATTGCACGGTGGTCTTCTGAACTATCGGGAGTGGAACGAACGGCTGGAGGCGTGTGAGACCGAGTTGAATGCTCTGAAGCCTCCAGCTGGAACGCCTGGTCTTGCTGAGCGGTCTCAGCCCGAGCAGACAGTCGACGAGAGCTTACTGGACGATGCAACACAGGTCGAGGAGAAGGCGCCAATGACCGAAGAGCAGCAAATGGCCGCATTCCAAAAGGCACAAGAAGATGCCGCCACAGCCGAAGCGATGAACAAACTCCAGCTTACCCGCCGATACTACATCGAGGCTCTCAAGTTCATCGAGATCCTACACGACGCATCTCCTCATATCTCGCAGCTACTAGGCTCGAAGAATAAGAGCGAAGTCATCGAAGCCATGGACTTCTTTGTCGTTGCAGACGCCTATCGTATCGAAACGGCGAAGTCAGGCATCAGGAAGATGTTACGCCTCATCTGGACCAAGGGCAATAGCGACGAAGGCAAGGGTGTTCAAACACATTTGATCGAGTGCTACAGAGGCCTTTTCTTCGATGCTCCAGGCAACTTCTCAGCCAACGACTCCGCTAACTACGTCGCTCGGAACATGATCAGCTTGACCTTTGGTGCTTCGCCAGCTGAGTTGACCAGTCTCGAGCAACTGCTGGCCACCATGATGAAGGAGAAGGCGATTGGCGAGGTCGTGATTCAGAAGCTCTGGCAGGTATACGGTGTCCAGAAGAAAGAGATCAGCAAGCAGCAGCGCCGCGGCGCAATCATCATCCTTGGTATGCTGGCGCTCGCAGATCCGGAGATCATCGTCAAGGAGATGGAGGCTTGTCTGCGCATCGGCCTTGGGTCGCTTGGACGACGGGACTTCGTGTTGGCGAGATACACTTGCATTGCCCTCATGCGCATGACTAACAGTAAACCTACGAAGGGCGTGGAGGGCAAGGCCAACACGAGGTTACCGAACGATCACGCAGTGCTTATCCGGTTGGCGAACATGATGGATGTGGAGAGTGAGAGCAAAGACTGGTATGGATTGGCTGAGCAGGCTATTGGTGCTATCTATGCGTTGTCGAATCATCCGGATGTGTTGTGCTCGGAAGTGCTAAGACGGAAGACCAAGGCTGTGTTTACGCAGAAGGAGTCGACCAAGCAACCAGTGGGCGAGACAAGCCAGATTGACGGAGATGGCGACATCGAGATGAGCGATGGCCCTCCTCCTGAGCCGGAGGTTGAGGAAGAAGAGGCCAGCACAGAAGATAGCACGAAGCCCACGACAGGCTTGTCACAGCTACTCTTCGCCGTCGGGCATATCGCACTCAAGCAAATCGTACACCTCGAGCTCTGCGAGCAAGACTTCAAGCGCCGGAAAGTGGAGAAGGAGAAAGCGAACCCAGGCTCTTCACCTGTCAAGAAGACACCAGGCGGCAAGACACCCGCCACAAAGAAGGCCGATGGCAAGGAAGACGAGCCCACAGCAGAAGAGGAACTCGACCTCATCGGCGGCACAAGCGAAGACGACTTCACAGACGCCATCACCCACATCCGTGAGCGCGAACTCCTCTACGGCAAGAACTCCCTCCTCACAAACTTCGGCCCCCTCGTCAAAGAAATCTGCAGCAACAACACCTCCTACGCCAACTCGGAACTCCAAGCCCAGGCCGCCCTATGCATGGCCAAACTCATGTGCGTCAGCTCCACCTACTGCGACGCCAACCTCGGCCTCCTCATCACCATCCTCGAGCGCAGCCCCTCGGCCATCACGCGCAGCAACCTCGTCGTCGCGCTCGGCGACATGGCCGTCTGCTTCAACCACCTCATCGACGAGAACACGGATTTCTTGTACCGGCGGCTTTCGGACTCGAGTTTGCAGGTTAAGCGCACGTGTTTGATGACGTTGACGTTCTTGATCCTTGCAGGGCAGGTGAAGGTTAAGGGACAGTTGGGCGAGATGGCGAAGTGTGTTGAGGATCCTGATGATCGGATACGGGAAATGAGTCGGATGTTTTTTGGGGAGTTGGCTGGGAAGGATCATGCGGTGTATAATCATTTTGTGGATATGTTTAGTTTGTTGTCGGCGGATGAGGGGTTGGAGGAGGATAGTTTTAGGAGGATTGTTAAGTTTTTGGCTGGGTTTATTGAGAAGGTATGCTCGACGCAAAAGGATTTTGGTGCTGGTATGGGTGTGCTGACTTTTGTTGATAGGACAAGCATGCCAAACAGCTTGCCGGCAAGTTGGCACCAAGGCTTGCCAGGGCCGAGAACGAACGGCAATGGAACGATGTTGCGTTCGCATTGGGTCTGCTGCCGCATAAGAACGAGGAAATCACGAAGATGGTTGGAGAGGGGTGTAAAGTCGTCGAGGCTGCTGCTTAGACGACTGCAGGCGTTGGCATTGGCTTACTGTTTGATACCCAATATACTCTCTCATAAACTCGCCCTCTCCTCGTGCAGCAGCACCGCCCCATTCTTCATCACCACCCTGTTCTCCCCAACACACTGCCGATACCGCACCACCTTCCCACCATCCTCCCTCCACATCTCCGTCCTCACCGCCTCCCCTGGAAACACCGGTCTACTCAATCGTACCTTCACGCCCTTAAACCGACTCGGATCTCCGTCCGCGAAAGTGTCAAGGACGTGCTTCACACCCATGCCCAAGGTCGCTGTGCCTGTAAGTATGGGACCGGGGAACCCTCCGAGCTTGGCTACTGCGGGATCAATGTGCAGTGGATTCAGGTCTCCGGAGGCAGCTCTATACAACGCGCCTTGCTCCGCACTCGTCCTCACCTCCACCACAGCATCTGGCTCCCGATCCGGCGCCGGATAATTCCTCGACATGACGCCACGATCCGCGGCTTTAGTCGCAGCCCCAGAGCCAGGCACTTTCATGATGAAGGAGGTCCATTCGTTATAACAGATCTCCCCTCCACTATCAGAGGTCGTTATCCCAACACAGACGGTGACGCCGCTCCGTCTGTCCACTACCTCGACGACCTTCGCCGTCGTCTCCAGTACGACGTCCTGGCCGGCAGCTGGGATCGGGAAGGGGCGTTTGAGGGCGAGGTAGTGCTCGCCGTGGACGTGGTTGTGGGGCTGGAAGTTGGGGAGGAAAGAGGGCATAGAGTGGGTTACGGCGCTCATTGCGGTTATTACTGGGAGGGTGCCGAAGGTTGGGAGGGCGTGCTGGCGGAATGGAGGGGTGTGATCAGTCTATGTCTCAGAGACGGGTTATGTCCTGTTGACCTACGAAGGAGGGTGAGCCTTCGAAGCATAGTGAGAGGTCTGTTCCTGAGGCGCCGAGGGCGAGCTGGAGAGGAAAGGATATGTTCAGTTGATAATTTGGAGATGGGTCAGGATCTGTGAGCTTACGTTGTAGGTTATGATTGAAGAGGCGTTGTAGGATGTTGTTACGGCCCAGGAGAGCGACTTGATTTTGGAGAGGTCTATCGTTGTTGGAGGAGGCATGTCGGGTGGTGATAGTCTATGGTCGGTATTGGTTTCAGAGGCAGAGTGAGACTCACAGGCCTAATTCTGTTGGGTATATATCGCTCTACTTGCATTCAAACCATTGTGTTACGGCTTTGTAAGTAGTAGGCATCGAACACCAAAGCTCCCTTCGCTGCCCAGGCTCGTCGATGTTTTGCTGAAGTTCTGTTGGTATACCTCGGCGGATAGCTTCTCACAGTAACTTCCTGTCTGGTCTACGCGTGGGACCGAAATATGGCTGTTTTGTGGTTACGATTTCTCGAATAGACAATGCACGGGTGTTTTCATTGCAGTAATGTCATAGGTGTACTATCTACATGCTGTTTGCACTGCATCTAGGTTTCGTACTGGAGGATCGATACTCCACTTCCATCATTCGTCCTATTTCGACATGGCAGCATCAACGAGCTTGCCAAAGTTGGGCGTACCCCATCCAGTGACCGCATCCCATCCCTCTTGTGCTGGAAAGCCAGACCCGTTGCAACCAATGGCAGAGCCACTGAGGACATCAGTGAGCGCCGAGTAGGCACCGCTGTAGAGCCATGGGTTCAGGAAACCGAGCGTTGGCTTGCCCTTGGCGATCAGAGCATCGTTGACGAGCGCAATTACAGCCGCGAACGAGGGGCTGGATGCAGACGTGCCACCAACAGTACTGATGTTTCCAGCCCAGACAAGCGCATCGTGGTTACCTTGTGCAGCAACATCTGGGTAGCCGCGGCCGTTCTTGTTGTAGAGACCATTGTACTCGCCGTTCAGACTCTTGATGTACTTCTGGACAGTCGCCTTCTGGTAGCTCGGTGCCTTGAAGTAGTTGCTGAAGCCGCCTCCGGAGCCGAAGCGTGAGACAGCGACCTCAGGCTCGAAGCCCTTGGTGCCTCCAACAGTGGTGACCCATGGGCATCCGGCTGGGAAAGCGGGGATGAACTGAGGTGTGTTCTGGCCATCGTTGCTGACGCAGGTTCCGTTGGCACCAACACCCGAATCACCGGAGGAGAAGAAGACAGAGATACCGCGAGCACCGAGCTGTGCGAAGCCCTGGCAAGCTCTCCTCGCGTACGACTCTGGCACGGTCTGCTCATCATCCCCATAGGAAGTGCTGATGACCTGTGGCAAATCGTCCTGACCGAGCACGTAATTGAGCCAAACGTTGTACGGCTCGTTGGTGTCGGTAGGCGTGTTGAGATCGGGCTTGAATGGTGGGCTCCCGCCAACGTTCCACGTGATGAGAGGAGTCGGCCAGCCGATGCTCAGGGCTTGTTCGGCATCAAGGTTGCCTTCGATGTTCGTGTGGTCCTCAATCTGCTGGGCAGTGTAAGGGCCCTGATAGTTGCTACCATTGGCGATTTGAACAATCTCGAACGTCTGAGCGGCACCAGCTGCAGCAGGGCGGAAGTTGCGCAGGAATTTGGCGACGTCTGACCGCTTGCTGGTTTCGTTCAGGTAGTTCACGGTACCGATCTTGTTCTTATCCGGGACTTGAGGCTTGTAGTCGATTGTTCCGTAGAGGGTACGGATACATTTTGGCGTTGTGAAAGAGATGTTGCAGATCTTGGAGATCGATGCACCAGAGGCCCCGTCCTCGGTCTCGGTGTACTGTGCGGCTCCAGATTGGTCCCACCATTCTTGAACGGCGGCTGTGTTCTCCAGCAACGGCGCGTAGATCTGAGGTGCTGCGCGGAAGAACGATGTCGTTGGCTGCACAACATCAATGTGTTCGTGAAGATGCTGAGGGAGCGACCATACGGGAGCACGAGAGATGGTTTTTCCGTCCCAACTCTTGAACGTTGAATACTTCGTCTGCAGCAACTCCTCGGCCTTCTCGACTGGAACCATGACTGAAACCCAATCCTTGGATGGGTTGTGGAAGTAGTCACGAATGTCGTGCTCTTCGAGCCAAGACCGGACGAGCTCAAGAGTTTCATGGCTGGGCTCGATCATGCGGTGGATGTCGGCCTACAGAACAGAAGGTCAACAGGTGTCTGGGCCCTTTCGAATGATCTAAATGGTCTCCGAACGCTACATGAAGTCCGATCGTATCTCGGAGAACCCTTTTACATCATTGGTTCAGTGCTTACCATAGAGAGATGCTGTCCATAACGTTCGTGGTTGGGATCCGACGTCTCGAGCAAGTGCTTCTCGATGAGGCCCTCATTGCTCTGCTTCAATCCAATTTGTAAATGGATGTTTTGTCCTCTTGGTGCAGGGCCAGCCTCTGCCCATTGGAGCGGGACTGGATGTCGTTCCTTGACCGTATAGACATAATCGGACCGTACAATCGACGGCAAGGCATTCGTGCCTGCGATACCAATGGCACACAGTGATGCGGAGAGCTTCGAGAAAAACATCGTCGCCACACAAGAAGTCTGATAAGCTCAAGGGCGCTCGCCTTGGGTGCGGCGGGCGCTCTGTATGTATGCTGGCCAAGATACCAAGGCGGAAGGTCATTAACCTGGCGCAAAACATTAGCATCCTGTGGTTACATCGTATGCAGGTACCAGGCCGATTGGGGAAGGTCAAACTATTTGTTTCCGGGGCAAATTGATGCTTGGACTCCTCAAACGCGAACTCTACTGGGATGGCCGCGTTTCCCACGAGTTCATTCGTCCGCTTCATCCGATCCGTGGCCCATAAAATATCCGCTGTAATCAGTGCTATCGTGAAGCTGGGGTGTCGTGTAAAGATTGCAAGAAACTTGTATGATAACAAAGCCAAGGCGCCGAGGTAGGGTCGCGACGAATACGAGTTGCGGCTGCATTGTCACCTCTTCCTGCATGTAAGGAGCAGACCACGATCCATTAGTTCGCATCATCAAAAGAGGGGGCCATTGCGACCGCGTCGACGGCCGAGAGCCAGCTGACTCGGTGAGGTTGTTTATTGTATGAAGAAAGAACATGCTGCATTCTTTTGAGTCCGGCAGCAAATCCCGAACATACCAGATCTCCAACGGAGCAACACTCGGATGCTGCTACGAAGTACCCGTGAGTACAGTGACCCGTCCGAGCCGATCTGTGAAATCCCTGCATCACCATTATTGCTCAGAGCCGTGAGAGTACAGCAATCGTAGGGTGGGTCGGGTCGCTATCGATCGATAGCTATCATGGCCACCTGCATGTATCTCTCTCCCGGAATGAGTTGTATAAAGAAAACCAACGGGAGTACCCATATCTTGAGCCACAACTCGAGTAGACGGTAGGCTTTTTCTAACCCTGTCGTGGAGTTACTCAGAATGTTTCTTCCTTACACCGTACCTTCCAAAGACCATATCTTCTACCACTTCGACGCCGGCGGGAATATGTTGTCTTACGGCTGTCAGCAAAATAGCCTTCTTTGGATGATCACAAACTCACCCATGACCTCCTGCTGCTCAGCATTCATATCAAACCTCGGATCATTCCCCATAACATCCCTCTTATGCTTCTCTACTCCACTCTCCAGCTCTCGATACTCACTGCCCATAATGCTAATCGTGCACCCATTATAGTCCTTATTCGCCGCAAGGAACGCTGCAGCTCTCGCAGTCTCCTCGACAGTACTCACGGGTATACCGATTCGTTGGAGATCCGGAACCAGACTCGGCAGCTTCCTGACAGCTGCTGTGTCTGTCACATGCGGCGCGATCGAGTTGACCCGAATGTTCCAGTATGGCGTGTGGTTCCTCAGTCCTCGCATCAGGCCGATCATGCCGTGCTTCGAGACAGCATACACTGGAATTGACTGGCAGTCATATCCAGAGCGGCTCACAGTCGAGACGATCACACCGCCTTGTGGTTGCTGCTTCCGCATAAAGTGCATAGCAAGCTTCACCGTATACATCTGCCCGATCAACGTCACCTTCAAACAGCTGAACTCAGGTTTGATCGGATCACCCTGCTCATCCTTGTGGTCGAAGTAATCTCCTGCAACGAACGTCAGCACACCAACTCTCTACAACACAGCGCGCTATCTCGCCTACCTCGATCTCCAAACCCAGCATTCGGCACCACAATATCGATCCGTCCAAACTCCTTCTCAGCGCGCTTGAAGAGCGCGAGAAGGTCGTCCCAGTCGCCAGCATCTGTGGCTTGGAATATTGGCCCGTCGATTGGTTCGGTTGGTTCTTGGACGTCACCGATGAGGACTTTGACGCCACATTTGGTCAGGTAGTGGACGATGCCTTGGCCTATACCACTGGACCCTCCGGTAACGATGGCAGTCTTGCCACGGAGTTTTTTGCCTATTGAGTGTGAGTACATGTGTGCGGTATGGGGTGTTTATTGATTGTTCTTGGTGGTGTAAAACGAGAACATACCTATGTCGTTGTCGGTAATATTTAGGGCTGTCATCTTGAGCAGATCGATCGACTCGATATAATAATGTTCATTCACTTATCAATTGTTACTCCCTCCATCCACTTCGTTCACGCCGGCAAGATAATGCTTCGTTGCAATGTCTACCGCGGCTTCGAGATCACAACCATAAAGCGAGCTCATACCGCGAGCTCCTCATGAGCTCAACCGGCCTCGGTACTCAGAGATGCAGACATTTGAGGTAGATCATCGAAGGATGTCAATGAAACCGATCTCGAGGGAGATGTACCCTCGGAGTCTTGCCATGTTGAGCGGGGAAGCTGAACGATGCAGAAGATAAAGATCAATCGCTGAATGTAAACATAACTCACAAACTTGTTTATAGCTCAGGGTCAGGTCTAGCTGGAAGTTTTGGATTGAGAGTCTTGACAGCCAACAGACGTTCGATCGACTTGTCTAGCGCCCGCATCAGCACAACCACCTCAAACCCACTGGCTCAGACCACTTTTCGTTTGACAGCAACAAACCATGCCACCCCTCCGCGACCAACTCGTCGGAGCGTGGGAGCTCATCTCCTACACCGCGTTCACCCCCGACGACAAATCCAACTCCATCCATCCCATGGGCCCCCAAGCTCAAGGCATCATCATGTACACGCCAGACGGATACATGTACCCTTCCCCTCTACTCCCCACCATCTCCTCACCCCTCACTAATCGCCGTCCCAGGTCCGCACAACTCCAAACGCCAGGCCTAAAGCAGGACGCCTCCCTCGCAGATATCGGCTCCCACTACATAGCCTACACCGGCCACTTCTGGCTCGACGAGTCCGGCGACCACCACGGACCCTTGCTGGTGCACGAAATGCGCAACTCGAACCTCCCGCGCATAATCGGGGACCGCCAACGCCGCTTGATTCAAATCAAAGACGAGGAAGGCGGGCGCTTCTTAATCCTCAGCACGGCCGATCCGATCGATATGGCTGGAACGATGCGGATCCCGTTAGTGCGGTGGAGGAGGCTGGAGGAAAATCTGGCGACGCGGGAGCCCGAGAGGGGGGAGGCGAAATTGTCGTGAGGTGATCCAGGGGATGGGGTTGAGTAGAAGGGATGTGCTTTCGGGGGTTGGAGTTCTGATATCAGATTGAAAAATATTAGCTGCATGCCGCCGCGGCGCGCGTCACTCAACCATCGACCTCGGGCCCCGCTGCTTCAATCTGTCGGCGCGGGATACTCTCACTCAGAGTATCCTGAGCCTCTTGAAACCCCGCCGCTGCAGCGTTCCTCGTCCGCGCCGCTGCTCGCCGGTGTCCGGGGGAAACCCCACCAGCAGGCACGAACGTGAACCTCCTCCTCTCCTCCTCACCTTCCCCGCCCTGATCCTCGTCCCACTTGCTCTGCTCCACCTCCTTCTCCTTCTTCTCCTCAAAAATAACCCGATTCAACCTCCCCAACCACCCACTCAGCTCCCCCCAACCATTCTTCCTCCCCTCCCCCGCCCACACCCTCTTCGCCACCGGCCCCTTCTCGCCGGCCAACGCGCTGTCAATGTATTGCAGCGCCGTCCACACCACGTTCCTCGTGTGCCGCGTGAACTCCATGACCTCCGCCTCCATCTCCCGCAGCAGCGCGAGCATGGTAGGGACGTCTTGGTATCGCGTCCAGTGGGCTTGCATGTGGACGTTGTATTGGTGGGAGGTGAGGGCGAGGGCGGCGGCCTGGGGACCGAGGCCGCGGATGGCGGGGAGGACGGAGAGGGCGAGGGAGGAGGATGGGAAGTGGAGGGCGAGGACGTGTTGGGCGTGCCAGGTGTGGAAGGAGAGGGTGGTGGCTAGAGTGTCTAGGCTGCGAGAGGGGGAGGTTGGAATGGTTGGTGGTGGCGGTGTTAAGGCCGTGGATTGTGCGGCAATGGCTGTAGTTTCGTCCACGGCAGAGTCCGGAAGAGATGTGGCAGAGGCCGCCTGAGAGTTTCCGACGTCTGCCATGGCTGCCTCCCCACCTCCGGCTTCCGGTTCAATGGCTCCTGCGTTGCCGTCCGTCCCCAAAGTCTTCAGCACATCCAACACTCTCTCCTTGAAGATCCGCCAGACCTCGATATCACTCTCCGCGCCCTCCATCAAACGCCTGACTGCCTTGGTTTCCTCAAGTGCTTGGCCAGCGTGCACAATCGGCGCGATGGCTTGCAAGCGCTCTCGGGCTCTTTGCGCTCGCATTGTATTGGACTGATCGCGAGCAAGTTCTGTAGGCCCTGGAGGTTGGCGAGGGGTTGAGGTTCGCTTGGCTATTTTCCGAAGAGGCACAACAGAGCCTTCAGAGGACCCAGACAGCTCGGAAAGGGGAGTTGCAACAGAGACTCCAGAGGACGCAGCCGGCTCGAAAGGAGGAGTTGCGACAGGGACTTCGGGGGGTGGAGTCGATTCAGAAAGTGCAGAGTCAAGTAGAGAATCCAAGGAAGTGATGGCGCCGCTGTACTGCACATCTTCATCGTCCAGCTTCTGCCGACGTCCAGCCGTGGGTCTTGCGGATGTCCTCACGTCGTCGTCGTCCGATTTCTTCCGACGTCCAGTCGTCGGTTTTGCAGATGCTTTAACATCGTCCTTTGCACTCTTGTTTCGCGCAGCGATGATCTTCTCGAAAGCCTTCCTCTCCGTCGGAGTAATGGTCGACTTCTTGTCCGATGCGCCTTCGAAGGGGACATAGTCCTTACCGGCCAGTGGCGAGTCTGCAGACGGGGACTTGAGCAAAAGTCGCTTCTCGTTACGTGACTTCTTCCTCGGGGTCTGATTAGATGTGACCTCGCCCCCAGCATGCGCAGCGTTTACCAACGCCGGCTTTCCGCCCGGAAACTGTCTTACGGAACTCTCGTCGACGTTGGTCGCGTCCCTAGCATGCGCAGGATCATCGAGAGGCGAGTCTGCCGAGTTGGGCTTTGGCGAAATGGACTTTCCGCTCGGGATCCTCCTCGTGCTGGTGGGGTTCGCGAACTTCCTCACGGGGGTTTCAGCATATCCGACCTCGTTTCCAGCATAGGGGATGTCCTGTGGAGAGTCCGCGAACTGGGCATTGGGCAGACGAGGCTTCTTGGAGCGCGGCTTCCTTCGAAAGACTGCATCGGAGCTGTTGACATCTCGTCTAGCTTGGGTTGCGTACGGCCGCAAAATGGTTGTGGTGTGGTATAGGAATGGTAAGAGGGGAGCTCCATGATTGCCACATCTGCTGGTGAGGAAGTTGGCTTTTCGAATGAGTGATGGAGCTCGCATCTCTATCGGTGTCCTCGTTTTGGTCTTGTCGTAGTTGTAGAGCCATTGCTACTCCTTCATGGGCGACCGTTGACTTCGACGGTGATTGTTCCGGAGCACCTGATCGATGTCCAAGAAAGTCCATATGCAAGCACTTTATTTAAGCTTCCGGAAGTCTCCGAAGCGAGACGCGACTTCAACGCGTCTGCATCTGCATCATCGATCGAACAACTCGACACATCAACTCGATACCGATCTGTACGAGTGCGCTGGTATCACTGTTAGATCGTCTACTTCAAGGGTATGCGCAATGGCAATCAAGAAAGAATCCGGCCTGAGCGACTACGAACTGGCGCGACAAGAGAAGATCGCAAAGAACCAAGCACTGCTGCAACAACTCCAACTCGATGCTGCTCAAGCAGGTGTTGCCTCTAAAGCAAAGGCCAAATCGTCAGCCCATTCTGCAGGGCAGAAACGCAAGCGAACGGTAGAGAAGAAAATCAAGGAAGAGGACAATGGGCCTCGTCGAACGTCAGCCCGTCTTCAAGGCATCATCGCCGACAGCGAGGTGGCCCATGTGAAAGAAGAGAAAGATGCTGAGGCATTTCGAGAAGAGCAGAAGATCAAGCGACAACGGGTCAGCGAGGACATCAACCTCCTCGATGCCGTGGTCAACGGTCAGACATGGAATCGAAGCGGGAACTGGTTATCAGCAGTTGGACCCGCACAACCAGGCGAGAGGACATTCACCGTACAAGACGTAAAAGACACAACCGACAAAGAGCTCAAAGCCCTCCGCGAACGCATGAGCAACCTCCAACTCTGGGAAAATATGTCCCCAGCCCGCATCAAAATCACCCCCGAACGCATCTACTCCCTCGGCTTCCACCCCACCGAAGACAAAGCCCTCGTCTTCGCCGGCGACAAACTCGGCAACCTAGGCCTCTTCGACGGCAGTCAAAAGACAAAGTCCGAACCAACAGACGAAGACGAAGAAGGCGATGAGGATGAGGTAGAACCCGCAATCTCCACCTTCAAAATCCACACCCGCACCATCAGCGCCTTCCAATTCTCCCCCCACGATCCTAACGCCCTCCTCTCCGCCTCCTACGACTCCTCCATCCGCAAACTGGACCTCGCTCACGGCACCGCCGTCGAGATCTACGCTCCCGGCGATCGGAGCGCTGATGAACCGATCTCGGGCGTTGAGCTCTCGCGGACGGATCCAAACTTACTCCACTTCAGCACGCTCTCCGGCTCGTTCGGCTTACACGACTTACGCACGCCGAGCACAGAAACGGTAGAACTATTCCAGCTCTCCGAGAAGAAGATCGGCGGGTTCTCATTACACCCAGCCTCCCCCCATCTCCTCGCCACAGCGTCGCTAGATCGTACGCTCAAGCTCTGGGATCTACGCAAAATCACCGGTAAAGGCCCCAACCGCTCTCCAGCTCTACTAGCAGAACACGAGTCCCGCCTCTCAGTCTCCCACGCTTCCTTCAACGCCGCGGGCCAAATCGCTACGGCGTCTTACGACGATACTGTCAAAATCCACACTGTCCCCACCAACCCCACAGATACCTTGGATTCAAGCCCCTCCACGGTTATACCCCACAACAACCAAACCGGCCGCTGGGTCACGATCCTGCGCGCCCAATGGCAGCTCCAACCGCCCGATGGGATTCAAAAGTTCGCCATCGGGAATATGAACCGTTTCGTGGATATTTACACGGGCGAGGGGAAGCAGGTGGCGCAGCTGGGCGGGGAGGGCATTACGGCTGTGCCGGCGGTGGCGATGTTGCATCCGACGCAAGAGTGGGTGGCGGCGGGGACTGCTAGTGGGAAATTGTGTCTTTGGCTGTGAAGAACAGGTGGGCTTGGGTAGGGGGAAAGAGTTGGGTAGTGATGATGCACGTTGATCATGTTGTTCGATTACGCTAATGGCATGATATAGTACAAGAACCCCAAGTCTATCCGCCCGATCTATCGTCACTTTCCTTCACACCCCACCCTGTTCAACGCCCACTAATAGCATCCGAAATCAACTTGCTGGGTCGATAATCCCAAGCACTCCTCTGCCTCCTCTCCCCCCACTCAACTTTGCTCCCGGCGCCAGCGTCCTCAGACCTCATCGGTCCCCTCCCACCCGCTCGCTCAAGGTCCACACTCCCAATCTCCCTCTGTCCCCTGCCCTCCTTGTCCTGCTTCGGCGTCAACAGCCCGGCGACGATGAAGATGACCACCACAAACGCCTCCATCAAAAACTGCATGAACGCCGACACGTACACATCCACGTCCGAGAAGTAGAACACGCTGCCCTCCTTCGCGAACGCGACGATGACGGTGTATAGGATCCGCACGAGCAGGAAGGGCAGGGCGGCGAGGCCAGCGTCGATGAGTTTCCAGTCGCCGGGCTGTGCGTCTCCCTTGCGGCGGAAGGTGAGGATGGTGATGGCGGCGAGGGCGAGGTAGATGGCGAGGAAGATGACGGAGCCGGCTTGTAGGAGGGTGTGCCCGGTGGATCTGCTGCTTGCGCTCCTGTCGGCGATGTCGGTGCCGCCGATGATCGCCAGCACCAGCGCGGTGATGGAGAGGAGGTGGATGCCGCGGAAAACCCACTTGCCCACTCCTCCCACAGTGATCCGATCGTTGACGCGCTCGAGGAAGCCGAGGAGAACGAGCAGTAAGGGTGCGGTGCCCACGGCGGAGGTGATGAAAGCGGTCTCGAGCACGGCGGGAGAGTAGTCGTTCTGGGTTTCAGACCAGAGTGTTGCGGAGCCGCCGACCAGACGCAGGATGCTGAGGGTGACGAGGTAGAGCCAGCCGAGCTGGCCGCGGAGGCCGTGGCGGAAGACAATGTAGGTGCTGATGAGGAGGGCGGGGCCGTAGAAGGCCACTTCGGCGGCGGCGAGGCCGCCTTCGGGTTGGAGGGGTGCCATTGGTTAGGTTCGTGTGGTGTGTTGAGTGGCGCTTGTTGCGGTAGTGAAAGAGTGAGATAGTGCTTGGGGGGGCTTGATGTTGAAAGCGGGTGATGTGAGGTTGTACTGTAGAAGATGATGTGCCTTACCTTTGCAGCGGGAGGGTTGTGGAACATATACTGCTGGAAACGCGATCAGTCATGTCATAATCCTTCAGCTATAGTATTCTTGTCGTCTCAACACAAGCGCAGCGATAGAATTTCGCTCATGGTGTGGTGGCTGTACAGCAAAAGAACCAGGTTGATGCGAGAGCGCAACAGAGTCCGCATTCGGCCACCATGAAGGTCAATGTTTGATGACTGAGCTGGAAGGTCCAATCACAAAGTCAGATATTATCCGAGTCTGGGACGATCCCAGGTGAAGAATTCAGGCATCCCATTTGGGCCTGCGCAGAGCTGTCCTAAAGCGGCATACGGCGCGCAATATGAACGACGATCGCATGAAGGCTGAGTACAAATGTAGCGTACGTAAGCGCCCGTTCTTGCCGTTTGTTCCGTTCACTGAGTGACGGATTACCGTACCTTCGACGCGGTTGTATGACTTTTGACGTGAGTCGTGAGTCGTGAGGAACAACATACCGCGGAGGCATGTGGGAGCCTTTGATTTCGGAGCCGCCGCTGTGAACGACGACGAATGCCACATGCTCTCTCATGCGGTGCTTATTATTATTCATTCACGCGGTCACTGAGTGCCTTGTCATAGCCGACTCGACCACGGAACCATGGTTGACGGCTCGCCGCCACCGGCGTTTCATCCTGAAAGTCGCTTCCAACATCGCATTACATTCGCTCCAGCTTGGATGCCGCGCAGTCGGTCGATGTACCCTCGCTCCAGTCGCGAAGCCCAGCTTCTCTGTTGGCACATAGTCCGCGGCGACGGTTTGCTCCACTTCGTCATCGAGAACACCGTACTGGATTTTGCGGTCTCCAAGCAGCTTTGCAATCTCCCTGCCATTGCAGTTGGAACCAGCATCACGGACAGCAGCAGCGTTGAATGCCTGCAGTATTACGATCAGCCATCAATCTCCGGAATTGGCTCCATACAAGAAGTAGTAGGAGCTCACATGGCACTTACCTTGGCAGTTTCGAGTGGGCTCAGACTTGTTGATCGACCAAGTCGCCAGTACCCCCAGAACGTCATCCCGATTACCAAGCTCGTGAACAATTGTATCGCTGCCGCCGCGGCAAAGCAAGCAAACTCGGTACGGAAAACTTCAACAGACTCAACATCAGTACCAGTGACAGTCTGATCGACCTCCATTCCGTTGTCCATCGGCGACGTCAACTTCCACACATCGTAAGTCTGACCATAATGCACCCCAACTCTGAACATGAGCTCGTTGACCTGATTGAGAATCTGCTCTGTTGGGTTTTCGATGTCGGGAATACAGCCGACGATCGTATTTTCAACACCTTGCTGCCAGGCGAACCAGCCTGAACTGTAAGCTACCACCTGAGGAGCCGAGACCCCAGACCACTGTATCAAGGAAACGGCAGACGCGAACTGCATTCTTGCAACGGCTGCTATACCTGACAACGTGGTTTTGGTCCACTCTCCGGCGTCGTCAGCTAGATGATGTTTGTTGATCGTGTTGTTGGTCACGGCAGTATTGCTGGCTTCAACTACATTGCTCGGTCGAGGATTTATGAGGCTGATAGATCCATCTTTGACCTGGACGGAGTACTCTCCAGTCGCCGAGGCGAGGAGACAGGAAGTGGCATTCGCGTATGCCGCACAACTTCCGTCCGTCCGCTTCTGTACCACGGTAGTGTTGAGCTCGATCATCTCACGAGGACCTAGTATCAAGCTAACGCCGATGTTGAAGACAGAGCGGTCGGCAGGGGGCACTGCGGTGCTGTTGAAATAGTCCTGTTGCTCTTTCGTCAGGGGTGTAGCATAGTCGAAATAGCGTAGCTCTGATGTGCCCGAATCCACAAAGGTCTCCACGATGTCGGCTGCACTCTCTCAAGTGGATGGGCGTCCCAGCGTTTGACGACTTGAGCTGTTGCTGACTTGTCGTGCAAAGGCGACTTCTCGAATCCCTCGGGTGAACCTACGAGTGTGGCTTCATCAGAACGATCGGATCCGGGCGTAGTATTGTCGATTTGAATCGCAGGCGCTACATTGGTATCTAGCAGGATGTCCCAGTTCTATATGGCCTCCCGTTCACCGTGAGGCATTGTGCTGTGCTGCATCCCGATTCTTGACGTCTGGTCTACACCAGGGTAGGAGTTTCGATGCTAATGTGATATTTGACAGCCTTGTGGGAGCACCGCGATATGCGGCTGAGGAGGAATACATATTCGATTGTGCCTACCGCAGGTTGATTCGGAAAATCGCTGGCCAAGCATGGGAGCCGAAAGCTCTGCCTATCATGCGTTGACCATGCACTAAGCTGGTGATTCACCGAGCAGGCCGCTCCATTGAGCAAATCCAAGCCGTTCCATGGTGAATATGCTGTCTTGGTGTAGCAAGCTTGACATGCGCCCTTCACACTTGCTTGGGTGGGGATTGTACTGTCAGCTCTTAGTTAAGCCGTTCTTCTGTCGAGGCTGGTGGAAGCTCTGCCGAAGTACCGTCCACTTGGCGTGTATACCCAGAGATGTCGTCCCACCGTCCATTGTCAGCCTTGGTCCAGCGCTGAAAGCGACTCTGGCAGTATTGTGCACATTTGTCGTGCAGCCTCAAGCGGCGGCCCTGGCGATACGCCGCGAGGTCGATGAGGACTGTCTCAATAGAAGGCGAAGGAAGTGTGAGTCGGAGTTTGGCTCCTTTCATGTGCGTCCCCACCCAAACTTCACTCGAACCCTGAGACACGCTAGCCCCCCACATCGACGCCATTTGCCTCAGAAAAGTGACATTGGCACGCCTGATGTCTGGATGTGAGCGTGCAATTATAGAACCCTCATTCTTTGTGCTCTCGACCTATACCGCAACACCCATACTCTCGCCCACCGCGTCCGTGACAATCACTTCCAGAGCGCTCAATCATCGTCGACCCACTCGCTAGAAAAAATCTACATACCCACTTCACCATGGCCGGCCTAGGGAACTTGATCCCCTTGATCATCTTGTTCGTGGTCGTCGGCGGAGGTGGCTACATCGGCTATCAGCTGTACCTCTGGTCGGGCGAAGTGACGGATAGGGGCAAGAAGCATATGGAGAAGAAGAACATGTCGTTCACGAAAGACGGTGGACTGAAAGTCGGAGTCAAGGAGAAGAGCAACGAGGCATATACAGACAAGACGCAGAAGTAAGTCGCGTAACGGTCATGGTTATGAGTACTACGGCGATGCTGATCATGATTTGTAGTGTCCTCGTCAACGTATGGAACAACGCAAAGCCAGGAAGCAGCAGCGGCAGCACACAACGAACCAACTCCGCGCAAGCACGACCCAGCAACTCGCGCACGACATCGTCGAGTGGAAAGACTTCGAATCTGACACCGCCAGTGTCGAGGAGCAGTACGCAGAGAGGCACTAGCCCTGTACCTGGGTCGTTCTAGTGGGAGACACTTTGCAAAGATGTTCTTGGGTAGCGGCGTGAAGGATCGGATGGCGTTGAGCGAAGCATGTGGATGAACATGCTCTCGTCTAAGAGCACATGAAGCGTATCTGGAAGGAGAGACTTGCATTAGAATGATACCACGAGATTGCTGAGCGTGCGTTCGAATGGAATGTTTCCAAGCGCTTTTGGCGTCCCAATGAAGATATGCACACCATGTATGATGCGCGCACCGTATCACTCACAGTATCAAGCTGCGGCCATCGCGCAATAATGCACATGTAGTCAATATAGAGCCGACTGATGAAGTCGCAATAGAGTTAAGGTTATGCTTCTTCGCAGCAGTTAAAACACCAAGAGACGGTGAAATGATTGCTCGTCAGCATACGATAGCTATTCTCATTGACCCCATACCCCATACCGCAGCAATAACGGAAGCCACCAGCAAACGATAGACCTTTCCCGCGCAACGCCATGCTAATTCCACACTTTGCTTTCCACAACGCCTTGCCGAGAACCGCACATATCATCGTCAGATTATGCCCTCGCCAGATTGCGCCCGCCAGCCATAAACATGCCACTCCACCGACCACCATTCGTCCGTAACACATCCACCATCCCGCGCATAGCGAAAGACATACGAGAATCATGTCGTCACACCATCCACAACGCCGTTCCTAGTCTTTTTGTTCTTGCAAGCAAAGCTTTTAGCAACGTTTCTAAAACTTGAAAGTCGACTTGTCCAAGTTCCGCAGAGTCTGGATGTCGCGTGTGCCCTCGAACCCGAGCTTATGGCTGGGAATGTCCTGTAGAGGTTGCGCCGAGCGTGGTGGGCTTTTGCTGCTAGTGCGTGGCGGTGGCTGCCCGTTTTGACCAGCATTGAGCATGGCAGAAATGCTTGGAATCGTCTGTCCGGAGGTTCCTGCAGTTTGTTGAGCGCCAGCTGCAGTCTGCATGCGTGTTTGAGGCTGCTCGGTAGTGGGGCTGGCGACTGGTGAGTCTCCACCGTTCGAGCTGCGGTGCGAGTCTTGTCGGCCATCCTGCTTCAGAGAGCTGTCGTCCTGAGGAGCTGACGTTGGAATCGGGGCTGGGGTCACCGCTGCTGGTGGTGCTGGTGTCGGTGCTGGAGCTTGCTGTTGTTGTGGGTATGGCTGTGGCGCATTTTGGTGTGGTGGCGGGTAAGATCCATTGTGGATCGGTGGTGGTTGGTACGGCATTTGGTAATGTTGGTTATATTGGTATCCGTGAGGAGGCATATGTCCACCGTACTGATGTGGTGGTGGTGGCGGCAGACCGTTGTTCGCCATCGGTGGTGGTACACGATCGAAGGGAGTCATACCAGGAGGCGCACCGTAGCCTGGCGGTGGTGGTGGGTAGTGCATATGTTGGAGTGGTGACTGGCCTGGGTATGGACCATGAGGTGGGTGTTGATAATAAGGAGAGTACTGATGTGGTGGCGGAGTATGCATTGGACTTGGTGGGTAGCCTGGTGGGCCATAACCATATGGAGGAGGACGATGGTACTGCTGTGGTTGGTTCGGCGCATGGGTGTAGCCAGGCGATGTCATCGGACCTTGGGTAACAGCTGGGATAGTGCTCTGTTCGTGAACGGTTGACTCCGGGTACATGCCCTTCTCTGGTCGAATGTGTCGCAATTGTGGATCGTTGGACGGATGCACAAGTCCCGAAGCAGTAGCAGTCGATCGTGAGTAGTAGCTGATCAGATGTAGATGCTGGCCGTTGTTCGTTGTTATCGAGAACGACTGCTTCATCAACCCATCAGGCTTATAGCGATAGCCGTCCGGTCCGCCATCTGAGTCGTTCTCGTTGCCGGGCACGCCATCGCGGTTCGCAGTCTTGTCAAAGTTGTTGCCTCCACGCTTGCCTTCCATCTCGCGGTAGGTGAGAAAGCTGCCTGAAACTCGGCTTGCACTCCACGACTTTCCGTCTGTCCATCGTCGCATCCCAGCCTCTCTTTCGTCCCACACGAAGACGGAGCCAGACTTAATGGACTGCCGCTCCTTCTCGGACAGTCTACGCTGCACTCTCGGGAGTAGTCCAACGCGACATGCCTCGAACAGAATGATAGCGTCGGTCGGCGTCCGTACGTGCCCGTGATAGGTCTCCATGGCGTTCATGTAGCTGTTGTCGTCTGTTCGCAAATGTGACAAAAAGGATGTCTTGCTATCGCACTCCTGTGGAAGTCGCGTCAGCTGCGGTGTCCAGCGATGTACTATCGGACGCAGCGTGGGCTTACCGCTTATCACTCAGGAAACTGCGCGCTTATGCTTTCACGCAATATTGTGGTAGTTATGCGATGTAAACAGTCGCGAGATGAGTATTGCAGTGATCTGTGATTCGCAAGAATGGGTGAATAAGATGCCACGTGGATAGAGCAATGATGTGTAGAGAAAGACGCGTCTGCAGACGGGTCGGGGGACCTTGTCGACTCTCGAGTGTGCGAGGTAAGGATCGCGCCTGAGATGAGACTAAGGTGAATAGGCTCGGAACTATAATTTCATGCTTCTTGTCACTGGCTTGCTGCCAAGCTACCAAGCACGAGCTAAGGAAAGACAGTGAGGGTGAGGGTGGGAAGGATCAGACGTGGTGAAACTGGACTTCTATTACTGTATCGTACACGTTGCCTCATCAGCATAAGCTCGCAAGCACCGCGAGCAGAGCACGAAATTGGCGACTCCGGGCTGCGTGTGTGAGCGACGATCGTCTCGTACACTGCCCGGATTGGGGCCAGACACTCCGTCTGAAGCCGGCCCCAAGGAGGAACATCATGCAGCCACGGCAGCGTTTCTTGGTCCACCAATACTTCTACCAAGGCTCGCTTCAATGAATGGAGACTGGTAGCTTGGTTCCCTCGGCGCTCCTCGTGGAAGCCACCGACCCACTTGCGCCAACCTTTTCACAAGAAATCCGACCTTTTTTCGGCTCATCGCTGCGAAAACTGCCAGTGAGAGGGCAGGATGTCAGCATTACCTATTCTCAGCCTGACGTTGCTATCTATGATCCGCCCGTCCGACCATTGCATCCGCACGTCGTCTGGTAATGGTCTTCCAGCTCGTGACCAACGGGCGGTAATAAGCATAATACCTTATCGACAGAGACAAGCCAAGGTTGGCGCCCAGACGTCTCGAGCTTCTCCTAACCTCTTTCCAAGCACAACAAGACTTGGCGGGACCAGGAATCACGAAGCGGTTCACGAGAAGCAGAACTCGGAACCTCTGCGCCGCGTAAGCTTCTCCACTGCTCCCACCGCTTCGGTCGGCGCCCCAGCTTGTGCAAGCATGCGACCTGCGATCGTTGTATTGGTTGCCTGACTGTACTCCACACTTCGTACCCCAGCCAGCTTCTCTCGGCAACAGACTCCTGGGCAGACGGAATCGCGTGCGCTTGCATCACGATCTCTTCTTTTTCCTCACGGAATTCTCAATCAGCGGAAGATCATTCCCGTCCCTTCACCACCTTATCGTAAAACCCGTGTGGTCCAGACTGGCCGCTCGCATAAATTAACTCAATCCTGCACGCGGTGGCGCCCAAAAGCTTCGCGTCCGCGAACGGGGGCTGCAAGCCCTAAATCTCATGGGCGTATAAGCTTGTAATTAGACTGGCCCATCTGCGAAGCTTAGAGCGACTACCAAGCAGGCCAAGACATGCCGAGACGTCCGTCCCACATCGCCTGATCGATGGCACCACTTGGTCAGATTGGCACAATTCGAGTGCGATTGGCAGTTCTTCGTCCTGCAGGGCGCAGGCTGTGGAGAGAGCGCTGGGCGGCGGAACGGCGGCATCGAGGAGTCGCCAACTCGAGAGGTCGCAGAGAAGGGTGGTTGTGATGAGGATGCTCACACTCCGCCCTCGCAATCAGCCTTGGCTTCCAACGGCTTCCTTGATATCTCTCGGGCCTGTCCATAAACATGCAGGCTGTCCGCAAAGTGCGCAAAGTGTACTCATCCTACCGCACGGTGCACCTCTTGTGCGAAACAGAGTTGCATTAGCGATTACGACGGTTGAACCAAGAATAGCGTGTGAGAACGCGAACTCTCGTCAGCCCCCGGAATCCGGGAGCGCTAAGGGTGCACACGAGACATACGACATATGGCCGAGTCTTGATCACTTACAATCAGCCGTCGTTACTCCGAAGTCCGAATGCAGATATAGCCGATGTGCTCTGGCAAAAGCAGTGTTCATGTTCTTAACCACGTACATACGTAGTCATCTACCTACCACTTCTATCCTACCACCTCCAAACAATGCTCTCCCACCCCATTGCAATGCATCCATCCCTCACGTAACAACCTTCTCCCTCAACAGACCCAAGAACTGCGGTCCACTAACCCCCTGGTCCGCCCGATCTTCCACAAGCAGCGTCTGCGCCCACAACCGCAAACTCGGCTCACCATCCTCCCTGATCAGATACAGAGGAGGCAAGATGATGCTACCGCAGCCCTTACCCCTGTGATCTCGGCTCTTCTCCACGACCGCGCGCACGCGCTCGTTCATCTCGGTATCGAAGACGGGGAGGCTGGTCTTGCCTTGCTTCAGCGCATTCTTGTCTTCGACGCCAAAGACGTCGTTGATCAGAGCTGGGACGGCGTCGCGGCCGAGCCAGAGGAATTGCGTTTGGCCGTCGTCGATGAGGTATAGACCGTATGGGACGAGGTTGCCGGATGTGAGATTGAGAGCTGGCGGCATGGTGATGGCTCCGGTCGCCTCGTTAGGCAGGCCAGCATCGTCCGGCATGTCGTGCAGTGAGTACAGCCGCGGGTAGATGTATTGGATGAGTAGTGGCAGCGGTAGCGTCGATAGCAAGCAGAGCGAGGCGGAGCGTAGATCTGTGGGTATTTGTGCGGATTTCCTTAGGCCGAGCTGTGAGGAATGTGAGTAGATTGTACAACGAAGGGCTTCGGCAAGAGACAACTTACGTTCTTCATCAGCCCCAAAAACAACATCGGCAGCGCCCTCAAGTTCGCAGGGAATTGTAGGCCTCCACCACCCATGTTGCCGCCTCCCAACTCCTTCTTGTACGTTTGCAGGAGTTCGATCATCTTCGACTGTATAGAGTCTCTGGCGGCATCCAGACCACTGCCCAACGCTCGCTCAACGGCCTTATGCGAGTAGTAGGCAGTGATAGCCTGTTGATCTGCGGAGGCGTAGACTTCAGCCATGTTCTGCGTGGTCGGGATGCTGAGCGTGAGGACACGAATCCGTCGTTCGCCGTTGCACGTGGTGTGGAGTACACCGGCTTGCAGACAAGCGAACGCCTTGGTGACGTTCTCATCGATCGCGATCTCCACCACGTACGCCTGGTCTCGAGGCATGGACGGGAAAGCGCACAAGTCGCTTGAGCGGTTGAAGAAGTTGCCGTAGAAGGCGCTCGGTCGAAGTCCGGTTGTTGTTCGTACACGAAGTACTGCTTCAAGACCAATCTCAGACGAGAGGTAGTCGCTGAACTCGGTAGCAAACTTAATCGCATCTTCTGTTCGCGCCGCGTTCCAGGCCGGGTAGAAGTATGTTTGCCCGCCAGTGTATCGTGGTAGGTTGCTCAAGCTTGCAACGTCCTGGTACTGTGCGCTGAACAAGAACATGTCAATGCTGACTTGTGTCTTGCTGCACTCGACCGCAAAGCTTTTGTAGAAAGCGGACTGTGTCTGCAGCAAGCCATTCTCTTTGCTAGTGCCCAGCAGCTTTTTGTCTTCTCGCATCTCCAGCTTGCCGTATCCGAGGTTCGGGATGGAAGCTGATAGCACGCACATCTTCCCTCCAACATGGCTGATCAGCTTGTGACCGGCACGAAGCGCGCTACCCATGGCGGAGCTGTTGTCTTGCGTCTGAGCGAACATGCTCTGGAGCTTTCCTAGGAAGGTCTCGATGTTCGTTCTGCATTCGCTCAGGTTCACAAGAAGGTCTTCCGGAGTCGGCAGGTATGGTTCGTCCAGGTCGCTCACTACAAGCATCTTCGCATCGTTGTTCTCTCCACCATCGCGAGGGATGCTGAAGTAGTGGAGTGAGCCATCCACAGCCATGAAACCGAGCCGAGTCCTTCGGTCTGCGTTCGGTATCCGGTCCAAGCTCTCCAAGATGCATCGCGCTGCCGTTGCCAACAACCCGCTCGTGACGCCGGCATAGCTTACGTCCAACAAAAAGAGGTATATTAATGGTTGAGGCGCCCGAACCATGTATTCCTGTGGCGCGACGAACTCGCTAACAGAGTAGTTCAGCTCTGGTCGCTGCCACCGGTCCACCGGCGCCTGTTTCACACTGTCCCAGTCGAAGCTCTGCGGTACATCGTTCGTCAAGTTGCACATGTTACATCGCCATCTGTGGCTGTGATCCAGGAAGCTGGCGAATGGGTTTATGTATGTCCGACATCTTCTGCAGCGAGCAATGACTTGATCGTATTGTACCGGGACGTCGTCTTCCGAGTCGTGAAGAGTAGCATATGGCTGAATGATGAGCGCGAAGGGTAGCTTGCTCTTCTTGAGGAGCGAGGCGGTCGTGGGCATTGCATTGAGCGTCGAGCGAATATACTTGGGAGGACAATTGGCGTGCGGAGAAGGAGTTACAGACGCCTAGCAAGATTGTCAGCCACATGCTGCCACGAGATTGACTGGTATACTCACGTTTGGAGGAAGGATGATCGGAGGCGGGGGCTGGTCCAGGTCTGTGACATGGAAAGGCTGTCCTTGGGGTCCAATGTCGATGGGCTGCAACGGGTTGAGGCGCATCTGGCCACCCGCTGGAGCTTGAGGCTGCTGGCCCGCGACACTCATCTGTTGAAACTGTTGTGTCACGCCCTGCGCACCTGGCTGTTGACCCGCTGGCTGGTAGTTGTCCTGCGGTGGCTGGTATCCTCCTTGTTGCGGTGCTCCATACTGAGGCTGTTGACCATACTGTGGTTGAGCCTGGTTTTGCACATTGGGGTCGGGGTACTGAGCTTGCTGAGGTTGTTGTTGCTGCGGCATCCCGTACGATGGCTGCTGTGTTGCGGGCTGCTGACCAGGAAATCCATAGCCTCCAACGGCTGGTGGGGGCTGGCCACCGACTTGCTGACCACCTAACGCAGCGTTCCCGCCAGCTCCAAACTCATAGGCTTGTCCCGCATATCTGTCCCGTTTCTTCTTGCCTCCAGCTGCCGGAGCCGCGCCACCCTGTTGACCATCTTGGTATGCGCCATCTCCGCCCTCTGCGTCGGGAGGACCATCGGTATATGGTTGCTGTGGGCTAGCCATCTCTGATTTTGTGTCTCAACACTCTGACCGTCTTTCGCTCCTCTCCAAGCTCGGGGGCACGACTGTACTCGTGATCGGTAGTGTCAGCTTGAGCGAAGTACCATACGTGGCAATGGATGCAGTGGACACGTATCCGATCCAGTTGCGGCGGTATATAGCTGATGTCGATACTCGGGCGTAGTTGTTGTCGAGGTCGAACAAATTCACAAGAACCCTGTCGGAAGCATTGAGACAGCCTTGAACGCCGGCGTAGACAATTAGCGACCACGACTTGTATGCGTGGCGTCTTTGCAATGTGGGTCGGATGTTATGAAGGATCTCAACAATTAATTGAAAATGTATTGCTGTAATCACGAGCATTGTGGTAGATGCCACGTTCGAGGAAGGTGTGGTCCGTGCGCCGAGAAACACCATGCACGCTGTTCAAGAGATCGAAGGCACTGTGTAACAGTATTGAAACCATATTGTACTCACAAAAACAAGCCAAATAAGTTTCGTATAACGCCCGAGTCTATATAGTGCTACACAACCATTCAATCCCTCTTATGTCCAACCTTCCCTGCCTTCCGTAGTCCAAACACAGCAATAACAATCGTCACCAAAATCATAGCGAAGCAGAACCAGAACGTGGCATTGTAGCCAACAAGTAGCGCCTCAGGACTGCGTTTGTCCTTGTAGTCCGAGTTTTTGGTGACCGAAGCCGCAATTACAGCTACCAGTGCCAGTCCAACACTCTTCCCAATCTGGGCAACAGTATTGAACACTCCGCCCGCCAAACCGTGTGTCTTCGGTGGGAACACGTTCGTAATGAGCAAATTTGCAACCTACAGACAGAAGGGCAAAAGGGTCAGCGAATGTCTCAGACAAGTTAGGGGTTTGCCCATTGGTCTGTTACCGTATAAAGCGAGTCCGCTCCAACGGGATTGAAGATGTTGGACAGGAATGCATGTGACCAGTAGGAGCTGTGTGGTTTGGCGAAGGCCATGACGAATGGGCCGAAAGCAGAGATTGTGCAACCTCCGAAGACGAGCCAGTGTGCGCTGACTTTATGGACGATGAAGCCGATGACAATGTTGCTCGCTGCGCCGGATACTGGAGCCGGCAGGAAGTAGAGGGAGGACCGCGTTGCTGAGAGGAGTTGCACGTCTTGGAAGAAGAACGTAAGGATGGTTTCGAAGGCGTTGAAAGATCCCCAGGTGAGGAAGACCGCGAGACACATGGCTGTGAAGGCTGAGTTGCGCCAGAGGGAGTTCTGGTTCCGTCAGCAGTTTCATGGTTGGTTTTCGACTTCTATCAGAACTCACAGGGATGATGGCAGGCCGCCCGAGCTTCTCTCGCCGTCCAACCCAGTAGACGAACACCGGTATGAGCCCAAACGCAACTATAAGTAGCGCAATACTGGCCGGTTGCTTGATGGAAGCGGTGCTGCCAGTGATCGTGCTGGATCGCGTTAGCTGTTTCCTCACAATTGTGGTATACCCATGACTTACGCGAAAACGTATGACAGCGAAGCCAAAGAAATACTAGCAATAATCGCCCCAACCCAGTCAATATCATGCTTCAACTGCTCAAACTTCTGGCCCCAAGTGAAATCGGCAGCTCCCTGACTGTCTGGAGGAGCATCTATACCTCGCGGCAGGCCCCAGAGTGCAACAGCGAAGATAGCACCGTCGATTATTGCAGCCATGTAGAACCCCCATCGCCACCTCATCGAGTCTGTTAAGACACCTCCTAGTGCCAGACCTACTGCGAAGCCGATAGGCTGTCCGCCACCCATGGCTGCGAAGGCGAAGTCTCTTCGCTTGCCCACGAAGGAGCGAGTAATAATCGAGACAGCGCTCGGCAGGCAGAAAGAGAGAGCAACGCCACTGAGACCACGGAAGAGGATGATCTGCGTAGTGGTTCTGCTGAGACCGCAGCCGAGGACGAAGCCCGCTTGGAGGACACAGCCGAGCAGGTACATGAACCTCGATCCCAATGCATCCGATACAGAGCCAGCGATCAAAAGTGTGCAACCGTTCGTAAGCGCCTGAATAGACGAAGGCCATAGAAGCAGTCCCTCCGGGATGTCGAGTTCCTTTGCCATGGTAGGCAGGGCTACGGTCGTCAAGCCATTGAGTAGTGTCGAGATCGCTGTAATGAGAGTAACACAAGTGATGATGATTGCGGTCCTTGACTTCGAAGTCACCGTGACTGTTCGCTCGAGGCTGTGTAAGGGATCGTCGTCTATATTCCCGTCGAAACCAGCAATACTCGATGGTCTACCGGAGGCGTGCGAGCTGCTGGGTCGTCTCAACGAAGAGGTTCCTTTGGCAGTCGCATCTGGGGGCTGTATCGACGTGAGCTCTATCTGAGTGTGCGACATGTTGACGGATGTTGCTTGAACGAGACGCAAGTGACAAACACAATGAGAGATGCGCCTGACAAAAGGGTGAGACACAACCAGTTCTTGGAGGCAGACGGCAAAAGCCGAGCAGCCTGAGGCATCAATATTCTTGGCCGTATGAGGACGAGGAGGATGAAGATGAGGACGCTCGTCTATGTTCCACCCATGTAGCCTTCTATATCTATATTGCTCGCTATGCGCACTATGAGCTCTATGAACGTTCACACATCGTCGTACACCGGCTCCACGGGCTCATCAGGCCCAATCAGCTTCATAATATCCTGCGTCCTCGGACCAGTATACTTCTTCCTAGCTCCAGCCAACCACCAACTGAGCGAAAAGAGGCCGACGAATGCTGCAACGACGATGGCATAGTTCATGTTGGTCTCTGTGATAGGTCTCGTGGTCGGGAAGAACAAGACTACGCTGATGAACAGAACCCAGCTGATCGCGAGCACGTTCATCGGCTTGCTGAACTTGCCGAGGGTGAAGGGACCCTCGATGAACTGCACTCGTCCAGAGTACACCAGATGAGCGAAGAGGACAGCGATATAGCTGAGATCAAGGCACGGAGCGCACAAGTTGAAGATGGCGTAGATTGTTTCGGTGGATCCCAGTCCGATGAGGTTTAGGCATCCGCAGAAGATGGTCACCAGCCAGACAGCGTTGACTGGTGTTCCTGTGACAGAATTGACCTTGCTCCAGACGCTGGAGAACGGCAGCGCTTCGTCTCGAGCGAAGGCGTAAGTCATGCGTGCGTTGGCCAGCAACGCAGAGGCGCCAGTGAAGAACTGTACCAGGATGACGAAGAAGAGCATCGCACTGCCGCCAGTTCTGCCGCCAGCGTTCAGGAAGATCTGCGCGACTGGTAGCCCGGTCGGCGAACCGACGATATCTTCCATGTAGTTCTCCGTCAAGCAGAAGCCGAAGGTGATGTTTAGGATGAACCCAAGAACACCAGATACGAAGACTGCCAGTCGAATAGCGAGTGGTCCACGGATCGCGGCATCGTGCGTTTCTTCAGACATATGCGTCGTTCCGTCGTAATCTGTCATCACCCAAGCGACGTTGAGGAATCCAAGTAAGAACGAGAAGCCTTTGCTACCCCAACCTGAGCCATCGGTCACCTCTGTGAAAACGAACGTAGCGCTGCGTTTGTCGGGTGTGAGGACGAGAAGGGCAATGCAGATGCCTATAGTCGCTAGAACGTTGATAGGCGCGAAGACAAGGATAATGCGATGCAGCGCTCTTGTTGTAAGGGAGCACACGATCCCGAATATCAGAAGGGTGAACAGGGCCACCAAGACAGTCTGGTACGGCTTCCTATGTTTCGTCAGTACCGAGCGCTCTTCGTAAAAGTGGTTGATTGACTCACGGCGAGTAGGCGTAGCTTCCATCTGAATACTGCGAATTCATGCTCGCTCCAGCCAAGATCATCTGGCCTATCGTGTACGCGAGGGAGGCGACGCCAGTAGCTTGACCAAGGAAGTTACACCATCCGATAACCCAAGCCCAGATGGCGACGTGTTCTTGGGGCACAACATGTTTCGTAACGAAGTACATCCCGCCAGCCGTGGGATAGGCCGAGACCAGCTCCGCCACACAGCTCGCGATCACATACGCCATGATACTTCCAATGAACCAGGCCCACACAGCGGTAGCCGGACCGCCCAAGCTGATGGGTATGCCGTATGTTGCGGGCTGCGATCCGAGGACGCCGAGTATTGATATCGCATATGACACAGTAGACCACTTCGTGAACTCACGACGAAGCTCCTAGAGATCATTAGACTGCGTCTGGCTTGTGCGGCGAGGCTGTCTCGTACCTGCTTGTACCCAATGCGGGCGAGTAGTCGCTCGTCATCGTCTTGTATGGACGCCATTGGTTGCGATGATATTGCGATGCGTGCAATGCTCTCGTCCACTTCCGAGGCCTTCTTCTCGGTGCTGCGCCTTTCGTATACAGGACTTGGGTCATCCATTGTTGTCGAAGATATGGACCTGCAAAAGGAAAGATTGCGAAAAGCAACGCGCCTCAAGTTGTTATAGTATACATGAAAGTAACGACAACCAACAGCGAAAGAACAGAGATATCTACTCAACAAGCGGTCAAGACGACCTATGATTCGTGAACTTGAGATCCATCGCTCCGTGCATTGGACACGACGGTGTATCCCAGCAGATGTCCACTCGGATATATGTTTCAATCTTTTTGGACAGCCAAAGTAATGATCGGGCAGAACAACGAGCATGTGAAAATACTTACTGATTGCTGGCACATTCGACATTAGGCTGAAGGCATGCCGGTGTGGTTATAGGTACAGGTGATATCCGTTGATTAGGCCAGCGGGTCCGCATGTCGAATGGCAGATCTGGTTCTGGGCGAGCAGGGAACCACTGGTAGTCTGCTCGAGCTCTGTTGCGCCGGAACCGTGGATGCGGATGTCGCATGGCGGCTCTGACACGGGAGTTAACTATAAGAAGTTTCAGGTGCCGCAAGCTAGTCGTGCAGGCTGATGCCGGCGGCGGGAAGTTCTGCAACTGTTGTCAAGGGTGCTCGAGGTGGTGGAGTGTGCAGTCCGGGGTTTCGTTTCACATCGCTCTGCCACGTGTTAGGGAGAATTGCTAGATGATTCGCGCACCGTCAATCATGAATCACTAAGCGTTGCTTTCGACATGAACAGGTCGCTGGCCATCCAGGAGTATAACAGAGTCTCATCAACGAATGTCGAAATCGAAGAAACGTCCTCGGCTGCATGACCCGTGAAGCCGCTCCCAAAGATCTAACCTGCAGTCTCGCATGCGTTGAAGTCAAGGTACTGGCGGTGACGGCCTCTAGCATGTCAACGGTCACGTCTTGAGCGAGTGCGATTGCAAACTGCTGAGATGTCCATTTGCAATCGCGGATGAGGGAGTGATGAAGGTAGCAGATATTTGTTGCTGCGCACTGATTCAAGCGAGTGTCGATTGTGTGTTGGAGCATTGCGGACGTGTTTCGATGCTGGTAGACCTGTACAAACCGCGAAACTTCCTCAACGAGCATCCACGTATCGAGGGTCCCAACAATGGTGGATTATGTTACGGTTCCTTTGAAAGAGGTGTCTTCGTAATCGACTTCGTAAATGTGACTTGATGGTATACTATACCATAGAACTGGGCGAGGAGAGCAGGCAGGTACGGCGGAGCGATTTGCCTCCGCTGCCGAGCTTGACGCTAACTGGTTCGTTTCTCGGGCCAAGGCAGGCGCCACTCATCAACGTCAGCGTCCTGCTCCCCAGCCCCAAGCTCGTTGCTCGTTGCCGCTTCAACACAGCTTGACGACTCTACCTCTACCTCTCCAACCACACGACCACAATCTCAATTCATCAACACCACACATTGCAGCCACCATGAAGGGCTCTGCAATCATCGCCACCGCTATGGCGGCTGGTTCCGCCAGCGCTAGCGTCCACAAGGTATGTTTCGACCCTGCTGCCTAGCACCAAACAGAGGTGCTGACCATCATCAGATGCCGCTCAAGAAGGTCCCACTGTCGGTGCAGCTCGAGCATGCCAACATTGGCGAGCACATGCAGGCGCTCGGCCAGAAGTACATGGGTGTGAGGCCAGAGAAGCACCTCGAGGAGATGTTTGGCAACAAGGATGGAGAGTACTCCATCCAGCCGGAGAAGAACAAGGGCCACAGTCTTCCCATCAGCAACTACCTCAACGCCCAGTACTTCTCCGATGTCTCCATCGGTACGCCACCGCAAGAATTCAAGGTTGTGCTTGATACCGGCAGCTCCAATCTGTGGGTCCCAAGCCAGGACTGCGGCTCCATCGCCTGCTACCTGCACTCCAAGTACGACCACACCGATTCCAGCACCTACAAGAAGAACGGCTCCGAATTCGAGATCAGGTACGGGTCTGGCTCGCTGTCTGGTTACGTCAGCCAGGATACTTTCCGCATTGGCGACTTGACCGTCAAGAAGCAGGACTTCGCAGAGGCGACTGCAGAGCCAGGTCTCGCTTTCGCTTTTGGCCGATTCGACGGCATCATGGGTCTCGGGTACGACACCATTTCTGTCGACGGCATTGTCCCGCCGTTCTACAACATGATCGAACAAGGCCTACTCGACGAGAAGGTCTTCTCGTTCTACCTCAGCGACACCAACGATGAGTCCGCCGAGTCCGAGGTCGTGTTCGGTGGCGTCAACAAGGACCACTACCACGGTGAGATGGTCAAGATCCCACTGCGCAGGAAGGCGTACTGGGAGGTCGATCTTGATGCCATCACCTTCGGCAAGGACACTGCTGAGATGGACGACACTGGTGTCATACTTGACACCGGCACTTCCCTCATTGCGCTTCCAACCACCATTGCCGACTTGCTCAACAGGGAAATCGGCGCAAAGAAGTCGTTCAACGGCCAATACACCGTTGAGTGCGAGAAGCGCGATTCTCTCCCCGACCTGACCTTCACCCTCACCGGACACAACTTCACAATCACCGCGAACGACTACATCCTTGAGGTCCAGGGCAGCTGCATCAGCGCTCTGTTCGGCATGGACATCCCAGCGCCGGCTGGTCCTCTCGCCATCCTCGGTGACGCTTTCTTGAGGAAATGGTACTCTGTCTACGATCTCGAGAACAACGCCGTCGGCCTGGCCAAGTCGAAGTAAGAGTCGGGGCAGAACTGCGGGGACGAAAAGTGTCTACTTGCTTTGGTAGAGATATCTTGGAGAGATACCATGACGATCGAATGGTGATGTACGATGGACTATGGCCACTGGTGGAAGGCTCTCGTGAAAGCTGTATTGCAGACTGTACCTACTAAGAACTTGCTGTATGCTGCTATCTCGTACGACTTTTCACCGTGTTCTTACGGGATGACTGTTCACGCCTCGTTTCTTGCGTCCCGTCTTGGCCATGACGATCGAATGCTAACTGCCGGATGAAGAAGGTACTAGAGCTACCACGTGAACAGATCGCTACGTGCATTGGTCGCGACTTTACTTTTGTTTATGATGCCGCGCTCATGTCTCTTCACTTATAAACTGGCAGACCCCATCAATCGCTCTCCGTCCAAGGTAAGTCGTAGGTAATCATCATGTTGCTTTACCAATACTCAGTTTTGGCAGCATTTGCCTCGAGCGTCACCGCCAGTTTGAACATAACCATCCTTCAACCAGATGTCCCATTCACACCCTCACCGCTTCCACCATCCCACGCTGACAGCGACGGCGAAGACATCATCGTCGCTTTCCAGAACCTAGGCCGCACAACAATCTGGAAGTCTATAGCCAACATCACCTACGAAGGCGACACTTGGGAGCCAGAGGGTATCGTCCGACTCGGCGCTGACCGCTATATCGTCAGTGCCAATCAGTATACGGAATCCACTGTCCCGTACAATGCGACCATCAATGGCACGGACAGGACGGCTGGTGCGGGCTTCGCCCATTTGATTGTCTTCAGTGGCGATGGGACTAGGATCGCGGATGCCACGATAAGCCAGAGAGGCGATATTGAGTACCATAACGGTGGACTCGACTACGATGGCGAGAACCTCTGGGGCGCGATCGCGCAGTATCGGCCAAATAGCTCTGCGTACGTGTACAAGGCGGACCCCGAGACGCTGAGGCCGAAGACAGTGGTGCGGTACGATGATCATCTTGGAGGTGTTGTCCATGTACGTCTTCAAGCCTCGTACACACTCCCCCTCTATGTCCACCCACTGACTCCAAACCCAGGACACAACCACCCACAAAATCACAGCCCTAAACTGGGGCAGCCGCAACGCCAGCACATTCCGCCTCAACAAGCAACCCACGCAACCCCCCAAAGTCGTCCGCAACCCATCCTTCTACATCGACTACCAGGACTGCAAGTTCCTCGGACACTCGGCGCTCTACGACTCCAAACCCATCATGCTCTGTGGCGGCATCGCATCCTACGCCTTCGGCTCCAAAGTGATCTACCTAGGCGGGATCGCGCTGGTGGACGTCGAGACCATGGTGCCGTTGGCAGAGGTCCCGATAACGGGGCAGACAGCCTTAGGGTATCCGTTGACGGCGAACCCGATCGATGCGAGTGTTGAGGATGGGAAGCTGAGGCTGTATCTGCTGCCGGAGCAGGGGAATGCTACGCTGTATGTTATTGAGGCGCAGGTATGATCGTCTGCGATGTAATCTAGTGTCGGGTTTGATGTGCGATTTATGCGCCGTTGATGTACATAAGAGCGAGAACGGCCTGGTATCTAAACGATCTGACACGATGCGTTCAAAGTTTCATTCTGTATCTATGCAAAGCGGCCGTCTATCATTCTATATCGACATGTACTGCTTGACAACCATTCTACTAGGCGCCGAACAGAAGGGTATCGTAAAGTAGACCATGCCCTGACCTTCCACCACCCCATGACCAAAGGAATTCGTTCTAGGTGTCATTCGTAAAGTTTCCGCCGGGTAAGCCGCCTTCCTCCTCGTCTTCTTCTATTGGTAGCCGCTTGATCCGGCTGTCGCCCACCCAGTCGCGAACCCTACATTTCTGGTTGAGGCAAACACCTGATCGCGCAAGGTTCTTCCATCTTGGGCCCGTGGGACCGTTGACGTAGTGATATTGACCTGCGAAGCGGTACTGCCGTGGGTCGGAGAGGGGGTAGTATTTGTCGCCCCAGTGGCCGGCGAAGTCGAACCAGTTTGTCGCCAGCTTTGGGTTCCGGGTGGAGGCGCGGACTTTCTTGTCCTCCATGTTCCACGTGTAGGAATGCAAGTTTAGCGTAGGGTCCCAGAGAGGTCCACGGTCTGTTTGGTCGTGGAGGATGCCGTATGGAAGGATATATGGGTGCAGTCCGGGGGTAGGATACATGGCGTGCGTTCCAACAGCGGCGTACACAACTGGACGCTTAGCGATCTTAGCAGCAGTATGGTTGCTCCAGGTACCGATCATCGTTCCACTTCCGTCCGGATTGACCGTATACTTTTCCAAGGCGTGAAATTTGTAGGCGCTACCGAAGTTATGCTCCGACACGAATACGGCGGTAGGCACGCCGTCCTTAAACCGGATCATGGTGTGCTCCCAGTCTCCGACATGATTGCCAAACCGGATGTTGAACACCTTCTGCCCGAGGTTGAAGGAGTAAAAGAAGAACCAGAAGGCGTCCACAATCCCATCCTCCTTTTGCACGACTATCAAGTGTGCTGGAGCGGAAGACCGGCCAGCTTGATTCGGTCGCGATTGATACTTCTTCACCGGCTGCGAAGCCTCGGAAAGCTGTCGACGCTTCAGATCAGATCGTGGCCTTGGGAATGGTTCAAACGGATCGCTGCATCTGCCTCCTAGGATGTCGCAAGCCTGACCGCAAAACTCCTCGCCTCTTCCACACCAACCATAAATAGAGCAGCATGGTCCAAATCCGCTACCTTTGCAAGTGAAGCCGCTGTTGCCGCTACATCTGCCATTTTTACTAGGTGTAGGCTCCGTAGGCCAGAACTGGAATTCAGCAGTATCGGCCTCACCCTCAGGATCTGTTGGGTGGTTCGTAGCTTCTTGCATCGACAAGCCTGATACCTGGTCCACCACATCGTCCGAACTGGGCCAGACTGCATCCGCATCGTCGTTCTCCATTCCAAGCAGATCAGGGAGTTGCGGAATATGTCCTGCTCCACCGAGCCACTCGGGTTGTTCTTCAACGTTTTCATTGCTCTGCAGATACACAAACCTGCCGTGTATCCCACCTTCGTAGTCGTTCAGTTCATTCAAATTCGTCAGATTCAAGCCGTGCCCATGATTCCAATCGTCGATTTTCGTATAGTTTTTGCGGGGCGATAGATGTGCAAGATGTTCCGCAATGTCGCCAGGCCAGAAGTGCTCGTCCGAGAAGAGGTGCACATACGGCGCATGATCGATCACGTACTGTGGAATTTCTCGCAGTTCCTTCTCTTCGCGGGACCATGAGTCTGGATCCTCTTCATCGGAGTGCCAAAAGTGGCTCCAGTCCGGTACGATGGGCGGAATGTCATCGTCGCCACCTTCCCATGTCCAGCCATTACTGTTCAAGTGAAAGGTACCACACATGCCGACCCAGCGGCATAGCTGCTTGTCCAGCCAATTCCTACTGCTGCCGATCCACTTTGCATTTTCTTCCTTTTCGCCTAGATTCGAGTGTTTGGTGAGGTGTTCAGCAATGCCCGTAAGCGCAATGTAGCCAAGTGCGATCGCGAGGAAGCCGCCGAGGCATTTACGGCCAGGACGTTGCATGAGCGAGTCGGTCAAGGGTTGAGATGCGCGGGTCGCAGCGCTCCAGTTCCCGTTCCACAAGTCGATCCTATGATGCTTTCATTTCGAGATGATGTCTTTATATATATTGTCGCTGACGATGCTGGAAGAGGAGCGCTGCTGGGAAAGCACTCGTCGAGGAGTCGATGGACGTTACAGAGATAGAAGATGCCTGAGGTGAGAGTGCGGAGGACGTAATGATAATGCTCGTAAGCGTCGTATGCTGGAGTGTGGAGTCGGAAGGCGTGGCCGGATTGAATACGGTCGCAAGCGGTACCTGACCGCTGTAGGAAATCAGGTCGTTCACTGCGTAAGGATGTTAGAATGCTTATAGAGCAGCATCAGCACCAGTCGCCAGCTGGCGGATCTCGAACGCGCGTGACTGCAGCAAGTGGTCAGATTGTGGGACTGCGAGGGCTGGATCTGCCGGAAGACAGCGAGCGGGTCCCCCACTCCGGAGCTAGTGGTGGAAATGCGAGTTTTATCGATGGCAATCGTGTGTAGTTGAGCGAGTGGGGTGCTTCGGATTTATGTACATGTGCGTGGGCCAGTCCCGTTGTGTGGTCCAGAAGAAAGCAGAGCATGAGCATGGGTGGCACTTACTGCAGATATCCAAGGCTTCGGTAAGCTTATTCCAACATCGAACGATGTTCGAACCCCGCTACACCGATGCAGGGTTGAGGGCGTGGCTGGTGAGGGCGAGAGGACTGGAGAACTCCTTCCGTATGCAGCTGATCGATAAATGCAATGGTAGCAAGGTATACTCCGTAAAGTGCATGTGAATGGAGAACCACTCGCTTGGAGCGCGGTCGACTGGTTTATTGGCTTTGCTGCTGCCTGGGTGACGATATCGATGAGGCGTCCTCAGCGACCAGACGCTGAACGCGCGGGGTTTCCTCGTTTCCTGCTGTCGCCAGCCGTGCATCGGACACAGCCGCCCGCTATGCCGCAAATAGACGTCGACACAATGCGCTCCAATCAAAACTGACTTTTCCACACGCATCAACTTTTCGACACGTTCTGACCGCAGTTCATCAGATGTTCGTCCTGGAAACCAGCTCGAGAGAGGTGGTTTGAAGCCAACGAGGAGGTGGCAAAGCACCACACTGCGCTCTGACACGGTCCAGAACGCGTCAAGCGTAACAAACTCAAGTACGGCACAACATTGGACCACAACAACCTCGTCCTCGACGCTACTTGCATCGCGATAACATTGAATCGCATGTTAGACACCCTCTCGACTCGTGTCGACGACCGGGCCTACTACGGAGTACTACTAGGTACCGCAACTTCGTCTTACCATATAAGTACGACCTGTCCTACCTTGCCCGTCTGTCTGACGCAGGTGGAACCCTCCTGTGGCCACGAGGTTGCTATGAAAGAAAGCAGTAATGGCCAAGCGACACTGACTTCGTTCATCACGAGATAATTGCGATTCCGCTGCGTGTACTTCTAGGCTAGGGTGCATGTACTTTCAGCCAGCCAAGTCCTGAGGTAATTACATCAGTCTTCTACCGCCAAACGCAAGATGGTTCTTGGGCATACCAGGGTGGCACAAACGAAGTCAACCTGGCAGCCGATCTAAGCGGTGATGAACTGAACTACCGCATCAGATTCTACCTAAGCGGTTCTTACCTTTACCTGGGCGGTTCACAGACATTGTTCTACTTCGATCCACAGGGTCAGGCACCATACGACATCACCTGGCTCATCAAGTCCATTACCCCAACTGCCTGGAACCAAAGAGTAAACGACGAGTCCAATTCCGGTGGAGTCCTTTCGGAGGCGCTGCGTTGTTCACTTAGCGTTCAGAGCTCGGACAATACCTGCTCTTTCAACTGTGGGCATCAAGCTTACAATTATTACAGCTCCTGGGCTTTCCAGAGGAACGGCTTTAGTACGAGCGCGGAGCCTGCTACCATGATGGTGAGACCGGCTTAGGTGGAAGTACGTATTTGCTTGCGATAGTGGCTGGAGGGTGTCTGAGCCCAAGGCACGGAGAGGTGTACCGATCGTTGTAATGTAATCGGGCTCGCATTGAAGACCTCTGTAACCGAGGACAGCGAAGATGTGCGGATGGCCATCACCTCGATACCTTAGATAGACAGACATCGTTGAAACATGAGTGACAAGCTTTGGCTCTACTTCCGTCGCATTTGCCTCCGTACTGTACCGCAATCAAGGACTCTTCCTGAAAGATGATAACTCTTTGGAAAACCAGTAGTGGTATCGCATTCTATCTTAGATTCGGCGTAGAAACATGCCGTCGCCTGTCGATCAAAGTGTGATTTCGGATATAGCCGTTGCGCTATACCGCAAATAGACATCGAAGTGAATGCGCTCCAATCATATCTACCTCAATCTTCACATCTTCATCTTCAACTTCACGGTTCGACAGCAGTTTTCTGATCATCGCGCGGGAAAGCCAGCTCAAGAGGAGTGTGTCGGTGGTACAGTGTCACATTACTCCCTTATACCGTTCCGACGCACGAGTTCAGTCGAGCCTGGGACAAGGCTTGGTGGAAACAACCTGACACAGTGATGGGTGCACCAGAGGCAGGACCCTCGAGAGTCCTCAACAATGGCCTCTCGGCCTGGTATGGCACGCCGGTCCGTGACGATCCCGATTACGAGTACGAGTACGATTTGGCCGACACAGAGGACTACTACTTCACCCTGGACTTGACGGCCCAAAATGCAAAGGCGGTTGGAAAAGCTCAAGCCCTGCTGAACGACGAAGCCGAAACATCTAAGTTGCCAGGCCAGCTTCAAGTGTCCAACCTACACAGCGGGGACCCGCTGGTGAGTCTACAAGGCACAGTCTATAGCTGCAACTGGTCTACCGACTATGGGACGCAAGTCTACATTACGGAACCAGGAGTCGCCACGAACCCTCGGCGTCCAGGTAATGTCCTCGATGTGGTCGCTATGTCGCGGACAAGACTGGTCGCCAAGCCCACGACGATCCAACCGCCACAATTCGCCTTGCGCGTGGCATCGCTGGGATCCTCCGACGCGACTGCTTTTCATATCGATGAAGACGAAAGCCAGACCGCCGGTCTAAACGAGAAAGATCTCACCAACGGTCCGCTGTCCGCAAACAATTCGAAATCGCGCTTTGCTACTGCAGGTGCTGCTGCGAAGACTCCTTTGCAGAGAGCACAGGTCTCGTTTCTCGAACGTTTGTCTGCCATCAAGCAGAAGAGGGGTGAGACAGACCTGATCCCGCTTTATGGTGTCAAGCAATACAAGCCCCCAGAAGACAAAGAGGGGATTCGCAAGCGAGCACTCGAAGACGACCCAGACCACGAGAGGTATGCGGAGGACCCGAAGGTTCCACGACCCAAGAAGCAAAAAGTTTCTCGGACAGTTGCTGAGGATGTGCCGACTGGTTTATAAAACGGGCAGGCTTCCGCACAAGAGACGACTGACCCTCAGGTGACCGAGACTCAAGTGACTACTATCGCGGCTTCACCCACGCTCATGACCCACGCAGCACATGTGGGGAGGCCTGAAATCGTTCCAGAGCTGCAGCCTATTCCAGTCGAGCAAGCGACAACATCTCCGCGGAATGAGCATACCGAGGACGCGTCGGAGTCTACATGAAACGCGCGGAAGTACAGAGAAAATACAGCTGTCAAAACTTCATATCAGAATTTGGAGAATAGTGCTGCTACTCCAAACAGGCCAGCAGATCGGCCTCCATCGTGTCCCACAGGGTGGCCTCCTTCGGCTCATATCCGAACACATTTTTCGCTCTGTGCGCCTGAGTCCTCGAGTTTGCAGCAAACATATACGCCCCAAGGCCTGGGTAGAGATCGCTCAACATGCTCCCGACGGTGTCAAGTGGCAGTTGCTTGGGCTCAGCGTTCTCAATGCGGCCCTTTGCCTTCAAGATCTTGCCGGTTTCTCTGGCGATGTCGATCTGCGAAGCTTCTTGGGAAGCGGTGAAATAGTAGCCCTAGCAGTGGTCAGCGTGGCGGAGGGTACAGATACTGACAGTTGTCAAGGCTGGCTTACCTCTCGACCCCAGTCAGCTCCTTTCCCACCCGCCACAGCAGCCTCAATGAGCTTCATATACACAGTCATGAGATCCTCAATATGGACCCAAGACCTAGTGTTAGTGCCCTCTCCAGCATAGAACGGCTGGCCCACTTTCTGGATCTCCTTCCAGAAGACGGGGAAATAGACACTCTGCGTCCTGCCTGGCCCTCTGCCCGGCCCATAGATATCTGGAGGACAGATGATCGCTACCTTGAGCTTATCACCGTGCTTGGCAACGACTTCGTGTAAGTACGTATCTGTGTGCTGGTGCAACTCGCCTTCCGGCCGGGAAGTGATGGCATCGATATCGTCGACATCGTTCCAGATCTTCGGGTTCAGCTTGCCGAGATATGTCGGAGTGCGCCAGTCTGCGACTATACCTGTGCCGCTCAAATGGATGAGGAAAGATGGGGTGTTGGAGCGCTTGAGTAGGCCGGCGACGATGGCTTGGAGGGGTGGCAGGTGGTCTGAGTTGCCATTGTCTGTCGATTGTTAGTATTCACGAACGAGGAGCCTGGTGTGGACTTGACGGCATACAAACAACAACGTCTGCCTTCGACGCTGCTTCCGTGATAATATCGGTGCTGTCGTAGTCGCCGTTGATGATATGGACGTCTGGGTAACGCTTCGAGAAATCCGCAGGTATGGTCCTCAGCAGCACTGTGATATCATACTCGGGGTGGCTTTTCACGATGGTATCGAGGACTGTTCCCCCAATGTAGCCGGTGCCACCAGTTCTATTCGTTATTAGCTTTGGGGATTCTCAGTGCAGATAAGGATGAGAGTCTTACACGAAGAGCTTTGGAGCCATTGCGGTTGCGATGGGAGAGGTGTTTCGTAGAAGTCGTTGTTTCCTGCTCTTACCTCTGTACTTTTATGGTCTCTTATACAGCTCGACGACGACTTTTCGGATTATCAATCAAGAGATGCACAGTTGAGAGGCATGACGATCTAGCGTCTTGTGTGGGAATAAGGAGGAGATGCGTGACGTTCTAGCGTATGTTGATGCGAAGAAGATGGATCACCGTACTTGACCTTGTACCTTGATTTCGGACCGAGTCCATGTACGAAAGGGTTGGTGGTCCAGTCAAAGGATGTCTTCCAAGACCATAACATCGATGCCGCCACTACAGTCGGTGAAAAGCTCACCTCGAGCTGGGTCGACATATGAGAACGCAGTCGACGAACCCGTTCATCTCCCCTCTTTCTCGTGATCTGAATAGCGATGCCGCCACTACAGTGACTGCTGTAACCATCTTGCGCCAATTCGTATCCTCGTATGCTCTAGTAGGGTCCTGATCGTGATATCGCCTTATTGATGGGAATCACCGGGGTGAGCTCCAGGGTGGTAAGCCAACCTGTCGCTGCTCTCTCGCGCGAGATCCCTCACTGTGCTGCTGTCCTGTGCGAGATGGATGTAGTCACGTTATAGGTAAACTCGGAGACGGTGCTGAGCAGGATGTGGCGCTCTCACATGCATGTGTTTCAGACCCCACCGAAAGCGGCATCTGACGTCTGGAAAGTTCGAGGCAACCAAAAAGTACCATTAACAACTGGCCTAATAGAACAGCTCTCGACAATTGTCCTGTTCAGCTGACCTCTCAACCGACGCTTCAACGAAATTCCCTATCCAGTTGCCTGCCGGAGAACCATAGATATCTCAAGCTGCACCCATATCCTCGGACCATATACTCAACGCCCACACCCAGATCCGCATCTGCCGCAGCTTGACTCTCCTACTCCTGCTCGAGAAGAGGCGCACCTGCCATGTTCAACCGCGACAACCTCTTCGGCGGCCGGCAACAGCCGCAGCAGCCACCTCGCTCGCCGCAACCACCCTCCCGCCAACAACCACAACAACAACCACATTCCCAGCCATACGATCAAGAGCCGAAGGGCAACTCAAGAAGTGCAATGGCGGCACCCCCAGCCTCAGGGCGGAGAACGCAGCTTCGACCTGCAAAGAGTCCGGACAATAGCTATACCTTCGGCAACATCAGCGCTGTATCGTCACAGGACGTCCCACCGCAACACGACGGCACCGACCAGTATTTGCTGGTCAACGGACAGTATGTCATATCAGCCCGGCCGATCGGCCAGTTCCCGAGGGGCCAAATAAGCATGAGCGATGCGCAGCGGACGTGGATGCAAGTTGCGCTCACCGACGTAGTGGAGATCGAGCCGTACGACCCCTTCAGCGGCACCCTGCAGAGCTACCTGGGCAGCATGGATATAGAAGTCGGATTCGCTGGGAGGAAGACTACAGACATCCCATACGACCAAGACGAGCTCGCGCAGGCGTTCGTGCATAACTACAAGAACCAGATCTTCGCGCCCGGACAACAGATACTCATGGATTACCGAAGCATACCACTCCGCTTAACAGTGAGGACGGTCGAATTGGTGGATTTGAGGTCCATGAAGTCTACAGGCGATACGAAGCAACATACAAGTCCTCAGGCACGTGGAATACTCACCCAGGAGAGCGCGGTCAACTGGTTCAAGGACGCCAAATCGCCTATAGCGCTGAAGGGCTCGACAAGACGACCTGCTGCGAACTCGGTCATTAGGCCTGACTTCAAGTTCGAAGATATGGGCATTGGAGGGCTGGACAAGGAGTTTAGCGACATTTTCCGCAGAGCGTTTGCGTCTCGTATATTCCCTCCTGGTCTGGCGGAGAAAGTTGGCATTCAGCATGTTCGTGGTATACTGCTATTTGGACCGCCTGGAACCGGCAAAACGCTCATTGCGAGGCAAATTGGTAAGTCGAAACAGCGTTCTCCGCGAACGGAACGATTTCTCTCAGGGTCATGAGACTGACCTCATGGGATTGTTCCGATTTTGGAGAGTTCTGCTAATTCAGAATTTAGGCAAGATGCTCAACGCTCGCGAGCCCAAAGTAATCAACGGGCCTGAAGTACTGAACAAATATGTCGGACAGTCAGAAGAGAACATTCGCAAGCTCTTTGCGGACGCAGAGAAGGAACAAAAGGAAAAGGGCGACGAATCCGGGCTCCACATCATCATTTTCGACGAACTCGACGCTGTATGCAAGCAGCGTGGCTCTGGCGCAGGTGGCGGCACAGGTGTGGGCGACAGTGTGGTCAACCAGCTACTCTCGAAGCTCGATGGCGTGGATCAGCTCAACAACATCCTCCTCATTGGCATGACGAATCGGAAGGATATGATAGATGAGGCATTGCTACGGCCGGGTCGTCTCGAAGTTCATATGGAAATTAGCTTACCAGATGAGCACGGTCGGGCGCAGATTCTGAAGATTCACACGGCGAAAGCGCGCGAGAACGGACGATTGGCGGCGGATGTGAATCTTGAGGAGCTGGCGAGGGATACAAGGAACTTCTCAGGGGCGGAAATACAGGGTCTCATAAGGTCGGCTACTAGCTTTGCCTTGCAGCGACACGTCAAGGGTGGTAAGTCAAATCATGGTTCTCAGAGTCAGGATCGCACACCGAGCAGCGCTCTGTCGATTTTCTCGGGTCGATCGAAAGTTCGAGAGCTAACAATCGTTCAGGCACCGTGGCCGCCCTAACCGACGACGTCGTGGACATGCAGATTCGTATGGAAGACTTCGTTCGAGCTCTGGAGGAGGTGCACCCGCTATTTGGTACGTTCTCCGAGATACAATCGCATATTCAACGTTGCTCTGCGACCTTTGCGGACTCGATCCGAAATTCGAGAATACTGCTGACCCTGGTTCAGGCGTCAGCGAAGAAGACCTCGACCGCTGCGTTGAAGGCGGTATAATCCGATTCAGCCCTCATGTCGATAAGATCCTCAAGAATGGCCGTCTCTTCGTTGAACAAGTCCGCTCGGGTACGACGCCTCTCCTCTCCGTGCTGCTACATGGCCCTCATGGGTCTGGCAAGACCGCCCTGGCCGCACGTATCGCCATGGACTCGGAGTTTCCGTTCTGCCGTCTGGTGCGTCCGGTCGATATGGTCGGGATGAACGAGATTCAGAAGATCCAGCATCTCCAAAAGGCCTTCACCGACGCCTACAAATCGCCACTAAACGTCCTTGTCCTCGACAACATTGAGCTTATCGTCGACTGGGTACCGGTAGGCCCTCGATTTAGCTCAGCCGTACTAGCCGCCATCAAAGGCCTCATGGACAACAAGCCACCCAAAGGACGACCTCTGCTCATATTGGCTACCACTTCCGAGAGAACGGTCATGCACCAGCTTCAGCTCGTTTTCAAGGCTCAAATTGCGATCCCTAACGTGCGTACGCAACAAGAGCTCGCACATATAATGCAAGAATCTGGTGCTTTCGACCCTGAGGGTATATCAAGAGCCATTGGCGACATCGAGAGCACCACCGAAAGCCGAGATATTGGAGTGGGAGTTTCGCAAGTGCTACTAGGCATACAGACGGCTATGCAGGACCCAGATCGAGCTGGGAGGTTCGCTGAGGTGAGTTTTGCCAGTTCTCCGCCGTCGGATCTGGTGCCAGTGAGCGCTTTGTGGGTATTCAGAGGTTGTTTGGACGCTTGAGAGGTGGCGCATCGGCCAGCTTGACGATTTCGGACGCTTCAAAAGCGACTCGAGTCGACCTGGCTGAAGCGCCGCCTCTCGAGCTTCCAAATTCTTTCGATGCTCATGTAGTCTGGCTGGTGGCCATGAGACCACTGGTTTTGATTTTCGAGAACTCTGCTAACTCACATTTCACAGGTCATGGCCGAGACGATTGCGGACGCACATGGGACGTCTGTGTAAGGTACTTGATAGACTAAGTGGTAGAATCATATGCCACGTATCTCTCGTTCGCATTGCTGCCCAACCCAAGTACGGTAGAAGTGGTGAGGGCGAGGAATTCCGTCCTTCGGAGGAGGATTTGTGTTCTCGACTATACTGAAATGACCAGTAACAGCTGGCTGTACCAGCAACGCTATTGCCTGCGTCTTGGAGATGGTGATTAAACGCTATATGAAACACGATTCTAGAAGCCTTCTCTATCTCTCGAAATTTATGTAAAGCCTGAGGCAAGTCGGCTAAGGCCCGTGCCCCACGACCGCACCTCTTCTTTCGTTACACAGCAGACCGTTTGGGTACCGGCGTCTACGCACATGGCAGATGCTTTGACAGCTGCATGGCGTTTGACGCCCGTCTTCTGTGACGCACTCGTTGCACCCCATGCCTAAACCAAGTGTTGTCGCCGCCGAACCGCGCCCATTCTCGTTTTCACCCCGGTCTCGACCAGCAGCTGACAATTGACTTCCCGACTGCAGCTCCACCATAGCATGGACAAGGTAACCCTGGCAAGCCCTCCTGCACTCTCGTCTTGTCTGTCCTGATGAGGGTAGAGCGGACACATAGCGTGCAGCGTGCAGGCAGCGGCTGCGTACCCTGCAGTATCAAAATCCTCCCCGGGCAAGCAAAATCCTCAGCATTTCCGCACGAAGACCCACCAATGCCGCACAAACGGCAGCTCAGCTGCTGATACGGACCATGCAGCTAATATCTAGCTCTGTGAAGAGACCAATGGCGAGCTGATCCGTCTTTCTAGACTTTGCCGTGCCGGAGGAATCGGCGATATGTCGATTCTCGCATGCCTGCTCAATGGCCTTTCCTGCTCCAGAGCGGGTGCCAGCGGTCATATGCCACCGTCTACCCTGCACTATCCTTGCCTATCAGCTTGTGCTAACCAGACACGCATAGCTGATGGTGTGCTCATGTCTGCGGAGTCGGCAGGACTACTTGTCGGCGCAGGTATAAAAGGTAGTACAACGATGGAGGAGCTCCTTCGTCCTCTTCCCAACATACTACTTCAGAGAAGATCTTCTGCTGCCCAAGTACTACCACATCTTGCCCAAGCTTCTTACCCTTCCCATCCCAGAACATCATTACTATGTCTACTTCATACTACCAGTATCAGCCTACGGGCGCCCTGCCAGTCAATGTGCCTGGCAAGCAGCCGCAACAGCAGGCCAGACACAACAGAACGTCTTCCGGCTACAGCCAGTACTCGGTGTCGCCGCCAGAACGACCAGAAAGTGTCTCTACATCAGGGGCCGGCCTCTACTCCAGCGCTTCCAGCCAGTACGCTGGCAGCGAGTACGACTCCTCCTCAGGAGGAGCGACCAGCGTGGATCTGCTGGATTACATGAATGATCGCCTCTCGCAGGCGTACAATCCGGTTCCGCTGGATCGGAATATGGTCAAACAGGCGCAGATGTAAGTCTACCCACTGTCATGTTCTCAGGGAAATGCGAGAGTGAGACCAAGCCATTCGCGACAAGCCAATGCTGATACACTGCAGGTCGGGCGAGCTCAATGCAAAGAACCGAGAACTGCTTGCCTTGCAGGCGCAAGCGAGAGCACGACTGGCGAAGACGAGAGCGAACTTCTCCGAGGGCATGAAAGCCGCAAGAGATGTTCAGCGGGATTTGGAGTGGACGCAGAAGAAAGTACAGTAAGTCAAATTGACGAAGTGAGGAATTTTGCACCTGCTGACTTCCTCCAGAGCATTAAATGGTCGTGCAGCGCAAAAGTACCCCGAGCAATACCGAGCTGCGAGAGAGCGGTACCCTGCGGCGGATGACTACTGAACGCATCCAAACAATTGAGCGACTTGTACAAAACGGCGTCCGGATCGAGCTTGTGTTACGACGGTCACGATTTCGAATGACGACTCTTATACGGCGTACAAAGGTGTACGATCTCTCCAGAATGAGCAGACGACGTCAAAACAAGCAGCATCTCCAACCTGGCCTGTGCTCGGGTACCTTGCATTGTTGCCGCCAACGCGGTCGCCCGCATGCAGCGAGTGCAGTAGTGCACATCGTTCGCAGTCGACTACCGGCAGGACGACGCCATCATCCATGCAAGCAGGGCCGTGAAGGCTATCTCGTTTGGCTTCACCGGGGGTACTGTTGGGCGAATCGGAATAGTCGCGGTCTGAAACGATTCACGGCCAATGACAAAGTCTCCACGCAGCAGGGACCGTTTCTCAGTTTCCTGCTTCTCTCATAAGCTCCAGTCCACCTGATTCCCACGTGAGTCTTTACTCATTGGTCGCTGGACCCCAGAAAGCGATCTGAGGGTCTCGCTTCAACAGAGTGTAAGCTCCAGCGGTTATAAGTGGTCGTTCTTCCATCCGTGATGCGGTAGGACCGTGTAGACAGATCTCACGACTTTCGCCGACCACAAGAAGCAGTCTCCGGGGGCTAGAGGGCTCCACTTTACCCGTTGTTTCTTCTCTTCCTGAATGGTCATGTTTCTCGAACCAGAATGGGCTTGAAGGTTGTATCACGTGACCAGCTTAGATGTTCGAAGGTTCCTTCCTATTCGGGAATCTTCTATTGCTTATACAACCTTCGACTGCTTATACAACATTTCCACTCGCCTTCAGCAGGCAGAGCATACTCGTAAGCCCACGAAGGCACCAGCAGTAACCAGACTGTACTCGTAATGTCGTCGAACATACCAGAGGCTACTGACGCCACCGAAACACTGTATAAAACCCCGTCGCTGCCCATACCTTGAGCCTCATCACTAGACAAAGAATAACAACATCTTCCTTATGCAAGTCATCCGCATCCACAACCAGCAGCCCCAAGTCTACCGACTCTGCACCGCACGACCAACACCCAAGCAATCCAACATGTCTTTCCTCGCCTTCCCCCGCCTCGTCCAGAACGAGTTCGCAGGAGCCGTCCGTCTTCTTGACGAACTCGCTGCGGTATCCCGACACGCCGCAAAAGCACAAGCACCTCGTGTCTTCGCCCCGCGCTTCTCGTGGCGCGAGAGCAAGGATAATTATGAGCTGAAAGGCGAACTCCCTGGTGTGGAGTCGAAGAACGTCGAGATCGAGTTCACCGATAACTCTACGCTGAGTATCCGAGGACGGACAGAGAGCCAGCGCGAACAGAGCGAACGTGCTGCAGCTGAGGCGAATACCGCGGTCAAACCGCAGCCGGAGCAGACGCAAGGAGCGGAGAGCGAGGCTGGCAGCTACCACAAAGCGAGCGTGGAGGAGGATTTTGAGGTGGTGGAGTCCGCTGCCGCGACCGAAGCGACGCCGACACCGGTCGAGAGTGTCACCGCTACTGAAGCACCAAAGGAGGTTCCTCAAGTCGAGAAGAAGACACCCGCATACTACTACTCCGAGCGTTCGTCCGGCCAGTTCGAACGCACATTCAAGTTCACCCGTGGGACAGTCGATGCTGAGAATGTGAAAGCCAGCTTGAAGGACGGGATCCTTTCGATTGTTGTGCCTAAGCTCGCGGCGCCGGGCAGCAAACGCATTGACATCGAGTAATCGACCACTCGATGACGACATCTGATGATCATCACGACAAAGCATAGCGAAGGTGTCGGATGGCGCTCATGAAGTTACGAGCTCATTGGTATCTGATCATGTACATTAGCCTTCTGTAACAACAATCACTTCGCATCACCCTCTCGCGTGACCACCCACATATTCTGTCAAATCCCTCATAACCTAGCCTTCCCCCCCTTCGCCTCAATAGTAACATCACTAAACGGCACCTCCAAATACCTCAACATAAAAGCAAACCGATCACTCCCAAAAAACGGCTCCTCCACGCCCTCCCTCCCCCTAACCACAAACCACGGCGCCCCAAACGCCCCTTTCTCCACAAGCTTCGCCGTCTCATCCGTAAGTAGCTTCTTATACTTCGGACTCGTTCCGCCCTCAATAATCATCTTCGCCTCTTCGGAGCTGAAATGCCGTTTCAGACACTCGGTCATGATGGCAGGTTTGCTGATGTCCATGGCGTCGCGCCAGTACCTAAACCAACACGTTAAAAAACTCCATCGTCCTGTCCGTTTGATCGGTCTGAAAAGGTGTGGACGTACGCCTGCCACAGTTCCGCGAACTGCTCCTCGAACCGCTCGTTGTCGAAGTGGTCTTTGATGAAGAGCATGCACCTCAACGGCAAAAGACTCATGATCGGGAAAAAAGGCGGAGCTTTCAGCGGTTCGAGACCGAAATAGTGTGCTGCGCGTGGGCCGTCGAAGGCGCCGTGTTTTGCTTTTGCTTCGAGGGTCCAGGGGGGTTTGTTGCCTTAGTACGGTGTCAGTACGGTGTCAGTCAATCGTCAGGATAAGCATCAGCTTGATAGACTGCGCCTGGGGGCAGCGTACCGCTGCCGACATTGAGGCCGCCGAGGAAGATGGGGTGGAGTATGGGACTGTTAGCTGGACGTGATGTGGGAGAGTCAGAGTACAAGGGAGCAGTACTCAACGTCTACATCGTGATCACTCAGTAGTTGTTTGTTCTTCCTGAGCCAAGTGAGGGCGTAGAGGGAGTATGGCGAGTTGCAGTCGAGGTAGGCGTTGATTTTGCCGCGTTGGGCCATGGTGCTTTTCGGATGACTGTATCAACGGTGGTGTTATGATTGCAATAGCATTGCGTGCTTGCGAGGATGTTTGGAGGGCGATGGTCGATGGTCGAGTTGTCAACAGAGGTCCGACAAGCCTCGGCTGCATTGTTCCGAGCTCAGAAAGTGTGTTTAGTGATCAACCACTTCTCTGCTCACAAAGTCCTTGGAAACGAACGTAGAGGCTCAGGAGAGTAGGACATGTAGGAAGATTGCACTTTCACTCAAGTTTCATTCTGAGTTGGCCGCTACAGTAACTTCGTGGTCTTTCGTTTAATTAGCTGTCAAGCTCGGTCGTGAGAGCTGCCGAACATACCTTAGCACCGCCCGTCCAGCGATTGAGAGTGCAAGGAACACTTGCAATCGTCTCCCACTGTCTGACCATCATGCCGCCAGCACCATGCCTTCCTGTGGTCGCCATACGCCTCTAGACAGTCACTTCGGTCGTTTTCAAGCTGGTCTCCTGCTTCGTTCGTCTCGTTTTCCCCGAACATAACTTCGTGGACTCAATGACCCCGTTCAGCCCAACATCTTAATATTTGGATTCCTCACCGGCGCCTTCTCGATATGCGCCCCGGTGTTCGCCCTCAGCGGATCATCCTTCTTCTTCCCACCCTTATCCCTGCCCTTCCCATTCTTACCTCTCTTGTTGTCCTTCTGCACACTCGCCTTCACATCCGTCTTCGCCTTCTGGATCGTGATCGGGTGACTTCCCACATACTTGTTCACCATCTCCCTCGCCGCCCTGAACCCCAGCTCGTGGTCCTGGAACTCGACGAACCCGAACCCCTTCGATTTGGTGGTGCGCTTGTCGCGGACCACGCGAGCCTTGTTGACGTCGTAGGCGGCAAAGGCTTTCGCGAGCGAGTCGTCGGTGACTTCACCTGCCAGGTTGCCGACGTAGATGCGGAATTTGGTCGGGTCCCACTCTAGCAGTGTCTCGTCCTCCCATGTCTCGCCTCCACCTTGTCTCACTACTGTCTTCTTCTTGCCATCGTCGACCGCGGGCTTTGCTTTGGCATCAGTGGTCTCTTGAGCCACAGTCGGGCGCACGCCGAGAGCTGTGAGGTTGGCGTTGCCGGCTTTCGCATCCTTACCGCCCTTAGTGCTCTCGTTTGGATCCTTAGGAGCGTATGCAGACTGCCACTGCGCTAGCTCTTGCTCGTGGACGGGGTCGTAAGTCGCATTCTGCTGGCCATACGCCGATCGTGTTGGTGGTGGCGGTGCGAAGGGGTTGCGGATCGAGGGTGGTTCGGCTTGGTACTGTTGTGATTGAGCATGCTGGTCATAGCCTGGGTACTGGTTGGCATACTGGGCATTGCCATAGCCTGGATACGCCATGGTAAGGTTCCGCTGCGCAAAGTGTGGAGTCGGAGGGGATGCTATCGGGAGTGCTGTCGCGGGGTGAAAGCGTCGGGGATCGAGCGGGGGCGGTAGTTGGTTGGGTCTCTTGGGTAGCTGGTGGGTGGACTCTGTGCCATGACGGTTGTTCTCAGCGCGTGGACCGCGAGGTGGATGAGGGCCGATGAAAGGCATAGCTGCTGAACGAAAACGTGCGAAGACGTACCTTGAGTCCTATCAATTTGTTAGTGATCTGTCCTTCCTTCTCAACTTCACAAATCGGCGTGGCAGCTAGCGTGGCATGGTATGTCAAAGGTGTGAAGAGTGACTGTTGGGTAGAAGTGAAAGAAGCGACTGTGATCTTCAATGTCTTAAGTGGTGGCTCAGAAAGACAGAAGTCTTGTAGTAAGCGACCCCACAACCTTATCTTTAGCGTGGCGTGGCACGTCACATTCACCCAGGTGACACGTGACAACGATCAACAACACCCGTCTGCTGCCTTGACGATGCTGCATCGACTACAGTAGCCACCCGAGAGCGCTACAGTTGGCAAGGGATGCATGGCCATACCTAGGAATGCGCAACAGAACGCTGGCCTATCTATATCCCTCCCTCACAGGACTCTCCAGCAGGACGACTGAGAGCTGCTTGACGCTAGCCCTCATATCTTCTCAAGATGATGACCTCACGAGTACTGTCGAGGCTACTACCAGTAGCAGAAGGAGATGTGTCCGTCTTCGAGGATCTACGTGCTGCTCCACACCGACACGGAGATCTCAAGTCACGGGGACGGCAAGAGGACACATTCCACGATGAAGACGATGACTACCCGGACAGAATCTTCCTCGAAGGCGCCAACGATGAGGACTCCGACCAAACACAGCCAAGTCCTGCTTCCCAGCCTTCAGCACGGCAGTCACCGATCCTCGAGCGCATTCGTCCGAAGTGGCTGGACAGTCGGAGGAACAGACGGATTGATGAGGACGATGACGTGCCCGAGTCGCTCATATTGGACGATAATAAGAAAGGCGCCTCGAGTAGAGGATCCTCTCGACCCACTGGGCAGGACACCAAAGCAAGAGCAGAAGCGCAGTGGAAGGCGGCGCAAGAGAGGCAACGGCTGCATGCCGAACCATCCACACGTGCCGTCTCTCGTGGACATCGAAGCTCTACCAAGGCCGCACAACCTGTTCAGGCCGACCCGCATGTGGACGCGATGTGGCTGTATACAAGTGCGGCCAATCTCGATGCCTTCTTGCTCGAAGTGTACCAATACTACGTCGAGCACGGCGTCTGGTCCATCCTACTGTCCCGAATCATCAGCCTAGTGACAGAGCTGTTCATCTTCAGCTTTGCGATGTTTCTCACAACTTGCGTGGACTACTCGAAAGTGCCGGGAAGCAAGATGACCTCTGATATCGTGATACCAAAATGCATGAAGAACGCTTCCTGGACTAAGAATGCAGCGCTGTTCGTCTTCATAGTCTACTGGCTCTCGAGATTAACAACGCACGTTCGCGGCATTCAGCGGCTATTCCATATGCAGCGCTTCTACCTCCACGTTCTGGGCATCACCGACATAGACATCCAGACAGTGTCATGGATCCGTGTAGTGGAAGGCCTTGTCAAAGCTCAAGGTTCCAACATCGCCACCGCAGACATGTCAGCCGCTGGCAGAAAGTTCACAGGCTACAGAAAGACACAAGAACGAATCAACGCCGAGAGTGTCGCCAACAGGCTCATGCGGCAAGACAACTACTACGTCGCGCTCTACAACAAAGAAATCCTCGACTTCACCCTCCCCCTGCCATTCGTAGGAAGCCGCCAATTCTACTCCAAAAGCCTGGAATGGTGCATCGACTTCTGCCTAACCAACTTCATCTTCGACGAACGCGGCAGCATCCGCCCCTTCTGCCTCGACGTCAAGAACCGCCACGCGCTAGTCACAGCCCTATCCCGCCGTCTCCAATTCGCCGCTCTCACCAGCGTCCTCATCGCACCCTTCAACATCCTCCGCTTCTGCATGATGTACTTTTTCCGCTACTACACCGAATTCACCCGCAACCCCTCCCGCCTCAGCGCCCGCTCCTTCACCCCGTTCGCCGAGTGGAAGATCCGGGAATTCAATGAGCTCGAACACCTGTTCCAGCGAAGGCTGCGGCAGGCTATGCCCTTCGCTAACGATTATCTTAAGCAATTCCCCAAAGACAAACAAGACCAATTCGCCCGCTTCGTCGCGCTGGTCAGCGGGGCTCTCGCGGCTGTGCTAGGGATGTTCTCCGTCTGGGACTCGGAGCTCTTCCTCGGGTTCGAAGTCACGCCCGGCCGGACCGCACTCTTCTGGCTCACCATCGTCGTCGGAATTTTTGGGCTCGCGCACGGCGCTCTACCCGACGAGAACGAAGTGCATGACCCCGTGCTGCACCTTAAGGAGGTGCTCATGTTCACGCACTACATGCCCGCGCACTGGAAGAACCGCCTGCACTCCAACGAAGTCCTCTCCGAATTCTCCGCCATGTACCAGATGAAAATCCTCATCTTCGTCGAAGAGATCCTCTCCCTCATCGTGGCACCTTGGATTCTGCTCCGCAACGCGAACAGCAACTGCGAACGCATTATCGATTTCTTCCGCGAGCAGACTGTGCATGTCGATGGGATCGGGTATCAGTGCAATTTCGCGGTCTTTGGGTTTAAGAAGGATCTGAATGCGGAGGATCCGACTGCGGTGTTGAATGAGCCGGATGGGTTGCGGGATGATTATTTTGGGTTGAAGGATGATAAGATGGCGGCGAGCGTGCAGAATTTTATGCAGTATTATAGTCATTATAATCAGAGGCCGCAGGGGAAGAGGAGGGGGCATCATGGGTGGCAACCTCCTCCGGCGTGGCCGCCGATGATGGGGCAGGAGGCCGGCACCGAGGATACTGGCAATATAGCGAGGGCTGCGCTGAGCCCGCCGGCGAGGACTCGACCGGGGAAAGGGGGGGTGAGGAGGCATCGCTCGCCGGCGAGGTCGCATGCTGCTACCGGACGCCAAGTAGCTTTCGAGCGTCGTCCTTCACGGAAAGGCGAGCCCGCGATGTCGGAGAGCAGACTCATGGCGCAGGACAGCGATCTTCAAGACGCGATTATTGATGGTGGAGGGTCGAAGGATGTGCTGGAGAGCGATACTGATGGCGATGAAGGCGGTGGTGCCGGGGTGTTGGGGATGATTTATCAGTTTAGTAAGGCGCAGACCGAGAAGGGGGGTGGGTTAAACATTTGACTGCGGTGGGGATATTGTGATTGGGATCAGGGAGGATGGGTTGATGGGTTTTGGTTATAGCGATGGCGCTGGTAGGTGTTTTGATTTGAGCCGGTTGCCCTCGACCCTGAGTGTAGCAAGACTTTACTTACTATCCCTTTCACCACGACTGCCTTCGTTACTGCTCTGTCAATGCGAAGAAGAGTCAAAATTCGGACGCACTCATAGCCAGCGCTCTCGTACCTCCGACACACATCAAGACGCCGTGCCTTGCTGCCTTATACGTCCCCTTCCCTCCACCTCCACTCGTCCACTCCACCTCCACCACTGCAGCTCATTGGTATACCACAACCGGGCACTAGCTCACGTTCCTCCGACGCACCATTCACTGTCATCATATAAGATGTGGACCAGTACGTGGATCAGTACATGTAAGCATGATTCTGCGTCGTGATTTCTGCCTTTCTATCTTTTGCTTCTCACGCCGTATCTGCATCCCCGCTCATCGTCGTCTCATCACTCACTGAACGCTCTCAACATCCCCTCTCCCTCCTACGCCCCCATCCTCTCATTCGTCGCCATAAGCGACCCCACAAACGTAACCATCAACCGACTCCTCAAACTCGTAATATCCTCCGGCACCAACCAAATCGTCGCCCCCATCTTCCGCGCAATCGAAATCGCCAACTTCGCATTCGCGTACCCCTCCTCTGCACTCCTCCCCGTAGCCACAAGCTCATAATCCACATACGCGCTCTTCATGCCGTTCAAAACATCCAGAAAGAAAACCCCCGTGGCGAGGTTCGAGTCCTTGAAACTCCGGATCTGCGTGTTCTTAGACCCGGGTTTGGACGCTTGCGCGTTGGCCCATTGGATCATGTCGGAGTCGGAGATGTCGCGTTTGCCCATGCGTTTGGCGAGGGCGGAGAGGGTGTTGGTGATATCCCGCCTCATCAATTGCCAAACCATTCCCAACGTGAGGGTCCGGACGCCGTCAGTGATGTCGGCGCCTTGGATGCCGACGAGGGAGAAACGGTTCTGTTTCCCGATTTCGACGGCGTAGTTCGTATTCTCCATGGCTTTGAAGCGGCCCATGCCCGATTTGATCGTCAGGTACTGCTCATCCTCGTCCTGACTTGCGGGGATGACGGCGTTCGCTGGGGGCTTGTTGACGTGCTTCCAGTTCACTGAGCCAGGGATAACCTTATCGTAGGCCTGGAGGAGCACACTCCCGTCCTTCAAATCGTCAAAGAAGCTGACAACACTCGGCTGCACATCCAGCGAATTCAACCACAGCGTGAACACCCTCGCCTCCCTCTCACCCTCAGCGTCGAAGTCCTCGATTTCCGCTTTCTCTTCTTCGGTGATGGGGTCGAGGCCTGGGTGGTTATTGAAGAGGTTCGCGACGAAAGCGAGGTTGAGCTTGGGGTTGCCGGCGACGAGGGAGGTAGGGGTGAGGAATTTGCGGCAGGGGGGGTCGAGGCGGTCGGCGTTTTGCAGGACTTGCTCGGCGCGTTGGTGGAGGTCCGATGTTTGGAGGGCCGAGCGGGAGCAGGTGTTGGGGGCGAGTTGGTTGAGGAGGACGGTGTAGTTTTCGCCGTCTTTGACGTCGGAGGAGAAGTTTTGAACGCTACGCAGATATGTCAGCAAGAGGAGGGGGATTGGGTGTGAAGGGAACGTACCGTCGAGGCCATTTGGCGTTCTTGAGGTGATAGTTGAACCACCGCAGCAGGATCTGCTCTGGCGGCAACCGCAGGAACTGCTCCAATGTCTCGCCATCCTCCAGCAACCGGTACAGCTCCGGATGCAGCTTGATATCGATCTTGCCCAGCAACCCTCTCCTGATAATCTGCCAAATCAGACCCAAAATCAAATGCTCCTTCCCCTCAATAATATCCCCAGACCCAATATTCACCACCGAGCACCCGATTCCTTTCGCCGACTCAATCACCATATTGTTGTTCTCCGTCATATGAAACGCATTCAACTTCTTAATCTTCCTGCCCTCCCTGTTCAACACCCGCTCGTCGATCGTATCCGGCACGCTATCGTTGATGAGCTTCGCTAACACCAAGCCATCCTTACACGAATCGAACATCTCGAACGTGTCCAGTGGGAAGGGGAGCAAGTGTCCGATATCCGCATCACCTGCTAGCACAGCGTTGATGTGCGAAGTAAACGCCGTCCGCTCGTCCTCGTTGATCGTATGCTGTGAGCTCCCCGTCGCGCCTCCAACCGTAATCCTGCCACCGCTTGCCGCACCTCCGCCTATACTCCCTCGACTCTGATGTGAGGGGCCAGTCGGAGTCGACGCAGCACCACCGCTCTGACCCGCACTGCTCTGGCCCCTCCCCCTCACCGGCCCAGCGCTCGCACGCTGCTGCGCCTCGCTCGACTGCCTGAGCTTCGCAATTAAATCCACATAATCGTCCAACTCGACCCTCCTCGACGAGTCCAGCTCGACTTCCTTGAGAGCCTGCCGCACAACATCGTAGGGCTGCCGCTCAGTGTTCTGCGCGGATTTGATGGCGGTGGCTTCGTCGACGTAGCCCTTGTCGTCGGTGTCGAGTTTGCGGAAGGCGTCGGTGAGGCCGAAGATGTCGGATTGTTGGAATTGGGGGTACTTCCTGCTCATATGTTAGCTGTGCTTGTGTATGCGGGCGGATGGGGGGTGTACTTCTGTAGCTTGAGCACGTTCATGGTGGGCGATTCGATGTGGCGATCCAAGAGAAGGTAGAAAGGTCAATGTTGAGGTGTTTTGGGTGTTTCTCAGCGCATAATCTCGATGCCTGAAGTTCGTTGCGTGCACAGCCGCGTGGACCAAGCAAATTCTTTGGGTGACGTTGCTGGTTCAGCTTCAGGTCGCTTTGGCGGGCGTTGGCGGGGCAGGAACGCAACGCGAGAGTGGCTCAGTCGTGCTTGGCAGAGGCGTTTTCGAGGCGGCGATAATCACCTAATGCGGAAGGAAGAATTGCTGTGAGCAGAGGGCAATAACAAGAAGGCCGAGGACGAACGTGAGGTAGCTGAGAACGTTCATGACACGGCCTGGTAGAGGCGGACAAAGAGGCGCGAGAAACAGCCCAATAAGGAAGGAGCAAGTGTGATCACGAACTAAGACTTCACTATGAGTTCGTTTTTGGATTCAGCTATGAACGTTTAGTCTTTTGGACGTTATCCGGCTCCGGAAACTCATGTCTTTCGTAGTTGACGGAAGCCGGGCAATGCTATCCGGCCATCGGCCTTTGAGCCTCATGCTTCAAGCATGTAGTCGTTGCATCGTCTCAGCCATTCATCCATGCTCAAACGCTTCCGCAATGCTATGCGATGCTATGCACATGCAGCAAGCACGAAGAAAACTCCATCGCTAATCCCATCATCCATTCATTCATCCTTCCACAGCCTTCATTGGCCGTCTTCCCTCTTCAGTCATGCATGTCTTCACCTCTCCATAATATCCTCCTCCGCCTCCCCCATCGGCCCACCACCCGACCCTTCACCCCCGTTGTCGTCCCAGTTGCCCACATTCGGAGGGTCGTACGTCACATCCATTTGGTCCGCCAGATCACCGTCCGGCCCTGCCGCACCACGCTTATTGCGCTTCTGCACCTCGACGTACTCCTTTGTGAGCTGGAGGCGACGGTCTGCATCGCGGATCGCTGAGATGAGGGTGGTGATGCGGGCGGCTTGCGCTTCGAGGGAGTCGACGGGTGTGGTTACGGAGGCCTGGGCGGAGGAGGTGTGGAAGTGCAGGACTGGTGTTGAGGCATCGGATGGGGAGGGTGTGATGTGTGCGTCTAGGTAGCTGAGTTCGATCATGCTGTTGAGCAGAGCCAGAGCTACGTCTGGAGGGTAGTCGAGATGTGCGGCGACGCGTGAGACGGGCAGGGTGAAGTAAGTGTTCTGCAGATCCAGCACCCGCCATCGTATCAACGCCTCGCTTGCCTCCCGTACCAACCGAGTGTTTCCGTCGTCTTGCCATATATTCAACCCGGCATCAGCCTCCGCGTGGAACTTCCGCCATGCTCGCTTCTCGAACGTTTCTGCGAGCACTTCATAAGGTCTGCACGCTTGCTTCAGGCTCTTGATGATTTGCTGGCTGTGCGTGCGGGGGATCGGGTAGGGTTTGCCTTGTGCGAGGAGGCCGAGGAGGAGCCACTTCTTGAAGGCTTCAGCCTGGAGAGCGCTCGGAGCGGTGCCACCGGTTGGATAGAGGAGGATGTATTCGAGGAAGAGACGTGCTCGTGGGAAGTTGCGTTGGCCGAGGTAGATGTGGGCGCCGAGGAGGTAGTATTCGAGGATCCATTCGGATTTGATGGGGTGGAGGGTGAAGCCGGATTTGATGGTGATGAAGGCGTTGCTGTGGGCGTGGTCTTCGCAGAGGAGCTCGTCGGGGAGGGCTTTGGGGAGGATGGTGGGGTAGGCGGTGATGTTCTTGTCGAGGAGTGGTAAAGCGTGACTAGGTGCACCAGCGGCGAGGCATGTACGGAGGAGGCGTAGATGCAGGAGTGTGAAGGTGGCACCTGTTGGGTCGAGGCGAAGGAGAGCGGTGGTGAGCGGGGAGCAGTCGGTGATAATAAGCTTGTGGTAGGTGTCGAGAATGGCATCGAAGAGAGCGAAGAAGCATTCACCCGCATATCGGATCTGGATGGGGTCGAAGGTAGCGAAGAAGACGGCGGCGCGGCTCAGAGCGTCTTCATGCTTGGACTTGTCCTTGCCTGCACCGCGAGCTTGTGCAGTGAGAGCGAAGAGGTAGGAGATGCTGTTCTCGGCGGGGTTGAGCAGGTCGAGCACGTTGGCCTTGTTGACCGTCTTGCTCCATTGCGATGCCGTCTGCTTGCTCAGACCCGCGACGAAGTTGTGTGCCCTCTTGTCGTACTCCTTGGCCGACAGTTGCTTGTCCGGTGGGAACTCCAGCAAGCCCGACACGAAGTCTTGTGACATGGACATCTTGCCGTGTGGAGAGGAGGGGATGGGAGGGGAAGCCAAGGATGGTGATTACCTTTTCATCAACGTCGGTTGGGTTGTCGTGTTTGAAGTATCGTTTCTAGTTGAGCATGTGATGAAGAGTCACGCTGGTTGCCTTGATCGATAAATGTGCGGCTCAAGGCAAACGCAGCTCCAACTCACGTCACAGCTCGGGTCAGGCATCAAGGCAGCGATATCTTTGGTGGGGTCGCTCCTTCCCGATGAGGACGAGGACCCTGGATATGTGTGGCATCAGTGAGACGAATAAATATCAAGACTTGCTCTCCGTACATAGTCTCGTGTATAGAGCACAATATGGCGCCCACAACACAGACGAGCCGCTACAGGGATACCCTCCTCTCCCGAGAGCAGATTGAAACTTTGATCGCAGAGGGCAGGAAAGTGGTTATAGTCGACGGACGGGTCTTGAAGACAGATGCATGGCTGCCCTTCCACCCTGGAGGTGACAAAGCTATACTACACATGGTCGGACGGGATGCTACAAACGAGGTCAGAGCCTTTCATTCGCTGGAGACGCAGGAATTTATGCACAAGTACCAAATTGGACGCACTCAGGGACCATGGGAGGATTTTGTGCCTCCGATACAGTGTGGCATATTCAAGACGAAGGATGAGGTAGACCGAAAGACAGCAGGAGAGAATGGCACAGAAGCGAGACTATTTCAAGATTCGTCAGATGGTGAACGATCGGAAGAGCCATCTCCCATCTTCGACGCCTCAGAACACCGCACATCATCCTTCAGAGGGCGACGAGGAAGTGCTGGAGCCGCGAGTGATTCTTCCGCCACATCTCTAGACTCTCTAAACCTGGAGGAGCCTGCCATAGCAAAAGACGAACAACCGACGGACACGACATCCCAAGCAGAAATCGACCACGACCTCTCCATCTTCCCCAGCCTCGACCCCACCACCCAATCCACAATCATAACCAAATACCGCGCCCTCGACGCCCGCATCCACGCCGCCGGCCTCTACAACTGCAACTACACCGCCTACCTCATCGAATGCACCCGTTACGCCACCCTCGCCCTCCTCTCCCACTACACCCTCTCCCACTCCCACTACACCCTCTCCGCCATCCTCCTCGGCACGCTCTGGCACCAACTCGTCTTCACCGTCCACGACGCCGGCCACATGGGCATCACCCACCGCTTCCACCTCGACACCCTCATCGGCATCCTCATCGCCAACTTCGCCGGCGGGCTGTCGGTGTGCTGGTGGAAGCGCAACCACAATGTCCACCACATCGTCACAAACTCCCCGGCCCACGATCCAGATATCCAGCATATGCCTTTCTTCGCCATCTCCACGCAATTCTTTGAGTCTCTACGAAGTACCTACTACGACCGCGTTATGACCTACGACCCGTTCGCAAAATTCGTGTTGCGCTACCAACATTACCTCTATTACCCCATCCTCACTTTAGGCCGCTTCAACCTCTACGTCCTCAGCTGGCAGTACATCTTCCTCGGCCAGGGGCCCCGCAAAGGGCCCGCGTGGTGGCATCGCTACCTCGAGATGGCCGGGCAGGTGTTCTTCTGGTACTGGTTCGGGTACCGGCTGCTCTACCTCTCCCTCCCTTCCAACGGCATCCGCCTGCTTTACCTGCTGGTCAGCCATGCGGTCACGATGCCCGTGCACGTACAAATCACCCTCTCCCATTTCGCTATGAGCACCGCCGACCTTGGCGTCTCTGAATCGTTTCCCCAGCGGATGTTGAGGACGACGATGGATGTGGAGTGTCCGGCGTGGCTGGACTGGTTTCATGGGGGGTTGCAGTTCCAGGCGGTGCATCATCTGTTTCCGAGGGTGCCGAGGCATAATTTGAGGGAGTGCCAGGGATTGGTGAAGGAGTTTTGCGAGGAGGTGGGGATCCCGTATGCCATCTACGGCTTTCAAGAAGGTAATGGCAAGGTCATCGGCAAGCTCGGGGAGGTCGCAAGGCAGGCGAGGTTGCTGCAGGAATGTCAGCGTGCGTCTGGGCTGAAGGAGTTACTGGAGGGGCATTAGAGATAGCCATAGATATACCCGAAGAGATGATAGACAGATCTGTTCAGAACGTTCATGAGGTGGCTTTTGTGACGTACATAGCTGAGCAGTCTTTCACCGTACCTCCAACACCATAGCCATAGCGTGCTCCATCTCATCGCCTCCCACAGCACCGCCAGTGGACTCTGCGCCCAGGACCGGCATCTCGCCATTGCCATTCCTCACCCCCTCCACCTCACCTTTGACCGCTACATCCGCATTCCCATTGCTCTCTTGCACCCCATCCCCATCCCCCATCTCCACCGCACCACGCCTCCACACCCTCACACACCCATCCAGCCCACCCGAAACAATCGTCTGGTCCTCCATCCCCACATCCACCGCCAACACCGCTCCGCTGTGGCCGGACAGGCGTTGCAGCATTTCCTTGCTCGAGACGTCCCAGAGTACGATTGTGCCGTCTTCGGAGCCGATGGTTATGAAGGCGTAGGGGTGTTTCTTCTCCGTCCCCTCCCCTTCGTCGTTGGGTGTCGCTGCGCCTGAGTCTGGCTCACCGTTGGGCTCATCGCGACGCTCCTCGCCCAGCTCCTGCCCCTCGCTTCGCTTCGTCGCATCCTCCGCCGCGTACGTCCCAAAGCACGCATTAGCGCTATACCGCACATTCTTATGCCCCAAATACGTCTTCACAACCCTGCCCTCCACATAATCCCACAACCGCACACAACTATCCAACGTCGCCGCAAGCACATACCGCCCATTCGGAGAGAACTTCACGCTCGTCACCGCGGCGTTGTCCTCATGCACCAGCGTCTTTAGACACTGCCCCGTCCCTGTATCCCAGATCCTAATCAAGCCGTCGCTCGAGCAACTCGCAATCAACGTCCCGTCGCGCACGAAGTCGACCCCGGAGACAGGGTCAGAGTGAGCGGGTAAAGAGCGCATTAGACGTGCCGTGCGGACGTCCCAGAGGAAGACGGCTTCGTCGTAGGAGCCGGAGACGAGCATGTTGCCTTTGGGGGCGAAGGCGAGGGAGTAGACGTAGTTGTGGTGGCTTGCTAGGGCTGTGGAGAGGCATTTCCCGCTCTTCACGTCCCAGAGGCGGATTGTTTTGTCGTCGCTCCCGGACGCTAATGTGAGGGAGTCGGGGGACCAGGTTATCGTGTTCACGCCTGCGAGGTGGCCTTCGAGGGTGTGTTGTAGAGCGCCTGTGGTGGAGGACCAGAGTTTTATCGTGCCGTCTGCTGACGCTGAGGCGATGAGGTGCCCGTTGGGGGAGATTTTAACGGAGGCGATGCCCCGGCGGTGGGAGTGGAGGGTTAGGTGGGGGGTGTAGTTGAGGGTGAGCGGACGGGTTGGGGAGGTCTTTTGGCGTTTGCTGGTGCTGCTGTTGTCATCGCCGTTGGCATTGGGGCTTAGGGCGTTGGAGGCGGGGGTGTGGAAGGTGTCGTCGTTGTCGCTGGGTTCGTCGTAGGCGAATTGGAGTTTTGCGCCTGGGTCGGTTTGTTCGCCATTGTGGTAGGAGGTGCTGTCGGAGTGTTTGCGTTTGGGAGAGGGGCGGCGGTCGGGTGTGTCTGCTGGGGTGGTCGAAAGGCTCATTGTGGGTGTTGATATTGAAGGTTGATGTCTGGTGGTGGAAGACGCGTCGAATCGGGAAGGTGCGACTTTTTAGCGCGTCTAGATTTAAGCTGTCGAACGGGCCAAGTGAATGCTGCATCACTCCGTCCAATGGCATAACGGCTTCGCATACACCTTCTTGATAGCGATGCACTAGTGAGAGGCAGTCTGCCGTGATAACGACTCCATACAGATGAGGGTAACATGCAACTCCGCCTCTTCGAACCGAAGCCATCCCGAACACCGCGAGAGGATGGCTGATAGCTATCTGTAGCTCTGGCAGATCTCGTATCTCACATTGAGTAATACCCATTCGAGTTATTGTCCTCTGCTCCTTCCGTCTAACATATCTAGCAAGTAACTCCCTCTCCGACCTTTCTATACCCTCCTCTTCGCTCCCTCTAGAGCTCTCCATCATGGCTTCAACATCCAAAAGCAGCTCTGGTCATCCGCTCCAGCTCCTCGCGGACCACGAAATCAGTGCTGCAAGTTCCATCCTACTCAAGTATCTCTCAGATCTAGACAAGAAAGAAGGCAAACAACTTTCCAAAGTTCACTTCAAGAACGTCAGCCTCCATGACCCGCCCAAGGCATTGTTACTTCCATATCTAGACGCCGAATCGGCTGGCACGCCACATGCACAACGCGGCTATGTTCCGAGATGCGTCGACATTGTCTGGTCTATAGACAATGGTCGCAAAGTCGCCGAAAGCGTGGTGAGCCTGGACGCACAAACTGTGATTGCCGAGGACTACATGGCCAAGGGGCAGCATGGTCCCAACGATCGGTACGTCTGTTGCCAATGAACGATCCGAGGCAAAGCCTAACGCAAGACTCAAGATACGAAGTCATCAAAGCTTCCGAAACCATCCTTTCTGACCCAAAGGTCATGGAAGCAATCAAGGCCCTCGGTCTCCCTCCCGACACCATCGTAGTCTGCGATCCGTGGATGTACGGTGCAGACAAGCACTCCAACGAAGACACACCAAAGTACATCCAGGCCCTATGCTACGCTCGAGCTCCAAACAATCACCCGGATTCTAACCTATATGCCTACCCGCTTCCGTTCAGCCCTCGCTACAACATCCATACCGGAAAGGTTGTTGCCATTGATCCACTGGCTACTGGTGGCAAGGAGGATGGTTTGGCTTATCACACTGCGCCTACAGAAGCTCCAATGGCCCATTTGGAGCCGAATGAATACTATCCGGATTTGCTGGATCAACCGTTGAGGCAAGATCTGAAGCCATTGCAGGTTGTACAGCCGGAAGGGCCTAGTTTCAAGGTTGAAGAAGGCAATCTGGTTTCGTGGCAGAAGTGGCGGTTCAGGATTGGGTTCAACTATCGAGAAGGCACTACTATTCACGATGTGAGGTACGACGGCCGGCCACTGTTCTACAGGCTAAGCGTGTCCGAGATGACGGTACCGTACGGTGATCCTCGGAGTCCATACCACAGGAAGCAGGCCTTTGATCTCGGAGACGCTGGTGCAGGCAGCTGTGCCAATAACCTAGCACTTGGCTGTGACTGCCTGGGAACCATCAAATACTTCTCTGGCTGGCTAGCTGATGACGAAGGGAAGCCTATACCTGCTGAGAACGTGATCTGCCTTCACGAACAAGACGGAGGGATCGGCTGGAAGCACACGAATCACCGCACCGGCAACCCAGCTATCACTCGCGCGCGGAATCTGGTCGTGCAAAGCATTATCACGGTTGGCAACTACGAGTACATCTTCGCCTGGATCTTCATGCAAAATGGTAACGTCGAGCTCGAAACTCGAGCTACTGGTATACTGTCAACGCAATTGATAGACGACGGCAAGACGTCCGAATGGGGGACCGTAGTCTCTCGCGGCGTGCTAGCAGCGAACCACCAACATCTCTTCAGCCTCCGCATCGGCCCTATGATCGACGGCCAGCCTAACACAGTGGTGCAAGAAGATAGCATCGCCGTCCCGCATACTGAAGAAGAGAACCCGCACGGCAACGCCTGGCGAGTCGTCAAGACACCTTTTGAACAATCTGGTCCAGCAGACGCCGCGCCGTTCGCAAACAGAGCCTTCAAGATCCTCAACGAGGCCAAGATCAACTCCGTCTCCGGCAACCCAGTAGGCTACAAACTCGTCCCCCAACCCTGCCAACTCATCCTCGCCGCCCCGACCTCAGTCGCCCACCGCCGCGCTCAATTCGCCAAGCACCATCTGTGGGTGACCAAGTACCGCGATGGCGACCTCTGGGCTGGCGGGAAATGGACGAATCAGTCGCTTTCTGAAATCAACGGCGTCGCTGATATGGCTGCGCGGAACGAGGGAGTACGGAACGAGGATCTGGTGGTTTGGCTTACGTTTGGTATGACGCATAACCCAAGGGTGGAGGACTTTCCAATCATGCCCTCTGAAATTACGACGATCAGTTTGAAGCCTGCGGATTTCTTTACTAAGAATCCGGCATTGGACGTTCCGCAGAGTGCACAGAAGACGAACAAGAGTGTGCTGGTGCAGGATCCGTGGCCGGGGGCGGAGAAGAAGGTCGATGGGGGCCAGGTTGGGGAGTGTTGTTCGAAGGCGAAGTTGTAGAGGCTACCTTGGCTTCTCTTCTAAGCCCTGTCCTCGCTGACTTTGCACCACGAGATACTCCGGGCCGATGACCGTACATTGAAGGATCAGAAGGATGATTAAGCTCATCCCAAGCTCTGCCAATATTTTTAGATCGGCTCAAGCTGCTCCCCACAAGCAGCTTCGTGGTGGCTTGTCACCCTCGCGGTCTGCAAATGATAGTCGAAACACTTTCTCCTTGCGGAAGTGGTTGCGACTGTGATATTGTCCGACGAGTCATCTCGCGCCCGTGATCGCGCACTCCGCCCAATCATGCGCTGTTCTTGTAGCAGCTTGCGACAATCGACGGTTTGCACTCCCTTCGTGACGCTGGCGTTGATTACACCTCTACCGCACTGCCTGGCGGAATAGATACTGCAGGAGTAGTAGTACAGATGGGATGCTCAGCTGGCGCAGCTGGCTATATAGCCTTAGAGGTAGGTCCAATGTGCTATTCACGGTAAAGTGGGTTTCGTACATATACGCGTTGACCGCGACGCATTCGAGATCTTCCCTCCACGCACGCATTTACTCGGCCATCAGCCCTCTCGACCTCATCTCCAGACGACACCTCCCCTCAATGGCGAAATCCGGCTGCCCCGTCCGCAAGGGCGCGGAGAACTATGGCGACCGCGGCACATCGTGGCAGACGATGTTCTACATCTCTCTAGCGAGTCTGGGAGTCACTTCGGCCATCTCGCTTGCCCTGATCTTCCAGCATCTACAGCGGTATAGAGCCCCGAAAGAACAGCGGCAGGTTATACGGATTATTTTCAGTGTGGTCGCCTATTCGCTGGTAGCGTTCTTCGAACTCTGGCGGTATGAGGATGCGCAATATGTGGATCCGTTGGGTGATGTTTATGAGGCATTTGGTCTTTGGTGAGCATGCAGTACTTATTGCGAGGTAGCTGAGCACCACACTGACTTCCCTAGTGCCTTGTTCCTGCTCTTCATCCAGTACGCCTCGCCCAGCGGCTCCTTCGGCGAGGCCACTTTCGACGCTGTCTTAGCCGCCGAAGAGAGCGAGACAGCCACCGCGTTCAACTGGGCCAAAATCTCCTGGATCTTCGTCTTCCAATACCCGATCGTCGAGGTCGTGTGCGTCGCGATACAAGAGGCCACCCAAGCGGCTGGGGTCTTCTGCATGCAGTCGCTGAGCCCAAAGTTCGCACATCTGTATGTCGAGCTCCTGGTATCCGTCTCGATCGGCGCCTGTGTCATCGCTATCTGGAAGTTCCGTCAGAAGATGAAGTCTTTGATGAAGGCTAAGCGTGGCTTGTCGAAGATCTTGCTGTTCAAGATTATTGTGTTCATCCGGTTCACTCAGCAATGGGTCTTCAGCTTGCTGCTGCAGTATCATGCGATCAAACCTGGCCCTGCATTCAGTTACAACGATATCCTGTACGGAATTCCGGCCACGGCGACGTGCATTGAGATGGTGCTGTTCTCGGCAGGGTTCTGGTGAGCCACCTTGATGTTACATGTAATCCTTCTCATGCTAATACTGTCAATAGGTATGCCTTCAGCTCCACCGAATACAGCAGCAGCGCCAAACCCCACATCAAGGCCTTACCACTCTGGAAAGCAGCACTCGACGCCCTGAACCCAATGGACCTTATCCTAGGCGTCGGTAGATTCTTCCCACTATGCATCGAAGTGCGGAAATTAGGCGATTGGAGCAAGTACCGCGCGGCATCCAAGGACCAAGGTCTAGCAGGTGCCGTACGCAAGGGCGTCAACAAATACAAGTCCCGCACCGGACAAGGCCCAACTCGTTACCAGGAACTCAACGAAGGCATCGAGCCTATGACAAAGCCGTCAGAGAGTCATCAAAGCATGGACTTCGCACGGACGTCTATGAGCGGTGGTGCTGCGATGTACCAACCGCCGCAGGCTTCACCGCCATACGAGGCGGGCGGCTACCCAATGGCTGAGATTGACGGTAGTGGCCATCGAAGATCGTCCTCGCACCAGTACTTGATGGCAGATTCTGCGGCACCAGGGCGGCCGCGGGCTTCTTCGCAGGGCTCGCTTATGGAGGAGTCACGGTCACAGCAGGGCAGGCCGCACTCGACTTCTGGAGGGTACACAGCTGGACAGAGGTATGACCGCTCGCGATCGCCGTCACCTGGAATGTTCCGAGGAGCGCCGATGGGAGGAAGAGAAATGCTTTAGCTAAGGTCGGACTAGCCGAATCGTCTTATGTGCGATGATGAATATACATATGTACAGTTATAACTCCCTTTTGAGACCATCCAATAGCTTGGACGCATCTATGGGTTGTACGCAAGCGTGACCTTGCGGATCTGCAAGACACCGTCGGTCGTGGGCGGGCCCAGGGTCCAGGAAGGGTCGCCGTTAACCCAGTTGTTCAAGACGAACGCTGAGGCTACGGACGCGACGTTCGTGGTCATCGTGCGCTGGAGGACACCATCGAGATAGTACTCCGTCGAGTTTGAGGTCCAGTCGATACGGTACTCGTGGTACGCGGAGGTGACGTCTGCAGGAGCTGTTCCGTAGAAATGGGTGGCCTTGCCTCCGGCTGCTGTGGCTTGGTTGGTGTACCTAGAAGATGTCAATATTGTATGGGCGCGTAAGAGGATATTGGTTGGTAGGCTTACTGCAGCTCTCTCTGTCCACTTGGGGAGTCCGTGTTGGAGTGAGAACTCTTGGCGGAGATCCATTCGATGTCAGACTCTTGCTGATCGGATTGGTAGAAGAAGAGACCTCGGTAGTGTTAGCATCCTAATGTTTGCTTGTATGTTGGGTGTTTCGTGCGTACCATTGCAGACTCCTCCAACCTCAGTCATGATGGCTTCAACCTTGATGCTACCGTAAAGAGTCTTGAACGTGGTCGCCACCTCCGCGGACGAGATGTCGCTTTGCCCTTCCTGCCCTCCAGGGACTACCAACTTGAGAGCGCCATCCGCGACGACCACATTGCTCGACTTAAAGGTATGGCTCAACGGGGCTCCTGATGTCCCGACGTGGTAGTCAGAGGCAGCCAGGCCAGTGGGCAGAGTAGTGCCGGTGAATTCCCAGGTCGTCGTTGCGGCGAACGTCGCGGCGCGCTCCTCCATGGTGGGTGCAGCCGCTGCAAGGCCAGCAAGCAGAGCTGAGAGGATGGTGGAAGAATACATGTCGTGCTAGTGATATGTACAAGAAAGACAAGTGATCGCGCCAAAGATGTCAAGATGGAATTAACTGGATGAGATGAAATACAACGAATATTGATCAGTACTTATGAGAAGATGTTGGCTGGCCCCGAGGCATCGTGAATACGCTTGTTTCTATTCCTGAAGCACAGTCGAAACAGTCGTCGCTAGCTGAGTGGAAAGGTGTCGTGGAGGCGCAGTTTGAAGCCTATTCGAAAAGAGTATGGCCGCGATGGGGCCAGAGCCGGATATACGAATAGGTACGGCAGGATGTGAACAGTACGCTACCACGGACTAGCGGCTCCATGTTGTCCTCCAAGAGATATATGAACGAGGGTGGACAGGAGAAAATATAAGAAAAGCTCGAAGAGTCTCACCAGTGTCGAGTTCGGCGGAAGAAAGTAGTCCTTGAATGTCCGCCTGGCGACCTGAAACGTATTGGACCCTAGCACGGCTCCACGCTCTCCAATCCTTCGTTTCGCCCACACCACGATGTTACTGCAACACGGAAGAAGCTGGAGAGCGTGGCATCGCCAGATGATAGAGAGTTCGCGCTCCACGCGTATCCTGTCATCAGCCTCGATTCGATTGCGTGGTCGTCCTGATGTTAAACAGTGGTGGTCGCATTCTTGTTCGCTCCCCAACGGCCCCCAACGGCAGAAGAAGGCCGGCGATAGATGGCCTGAGCCATACGCCGTACAGCGACCATCAGCTTGTAGCATATACATTTATGCATAATAAGTCATACTGATAGAGGAAATCAAGTCCCACGTGTTCACGTGTAAAGCGGAAAGCGGAGCGCGTGTTGCCCCACCAGAAAGTGGCGCGAGCATCATTGGTGGTGGATTCAAGACGACATCTCGTCAACCATCTATATCGATATTGGTATCAAGACAAGGCTGACGACATCTCCAGGTCTCCATGAGTAATGGTATAAGTCGTCTGCCCATATCAAACACCACGGATTAGCATCACGCATTCCCGAGGCATGATACCACGAAGTCAACCATGCCTACGTCCGCCCCAAAGCCAGCCAAACCGAAGATAGCACCGTCGTGGGATGCATTCAACTCCAGCGCCACAGGCCATCAACGCGCAGACAACCGTCTAGGAGGCAGTACATCGTGGCGCGAGTCTCGGACCTTAAAGCTGCGTCAGCAGTTCAACGGAGGCGCTGGGGGTGGGAAGCGTGTCTCGGATACAGTGGGAGCAGGCAGCCTTGACTTCGGCAATGATGGAAGAGCAGCCAACGGGGACTGGGTCAAGGGCGCTCCTGGGCTAAGGACTGGTGGACAGAAGAGCATACTGGATGCTGGAGTGGTGGTGGAGAAGGATGTTGAACGGCCTACGAAACGGATGAAAACTGAGGATGGGTCAGCAAAGGAGCCTACGCGAGCAACGAACCCCTTCACACCGTTCAGAAGGGAGGATGGAAGCATTCGAGAGACGAGCTGGACTTCGCACGAATCCTCGCCATCACATCTGCTGTCTCCAATCAACTCGAGTGCTACGAGCCTTGCGACACCGCCTGCAGTAGAGGAAGCCGTCAACGAGCAAAGCAAAGAACTGCCGCCGCCACAAATCTTTGACAACCTTGTTCTCTATGTCAACGGCAACTGCGGAGAGGACATCTCGGATCACAAACTCAAGCGCGTCTGGTGTGAGCACGGCGGTCACACATCTGTTCACCTGGCGAGGCGGACGGTATCGCACGTTGTCATCGGCCGGCCGAACAGCAACGGCGGATCGGGCGGTGGGTTGGCGGGAAGCAAGATCCAGAAAGAGGTCACTAAGCAAAGGGGATCAGTGGTTAAGTTTGTGACCTCCGAGTGGGTTACTGAGAGTATCAAGGCTGGTAAAAGGCTGCCTGAGTCTCGATTCGCGGCTATGAGCTTTGCGTCGAAAGGCGTGTCAAGTGTCGCCAGCATGTTCGGTCAAAAGAAGCAGCCTCCCAGTACCACTCAGGCCTCGAAAGGCACTGGATGAGACGAAATCGAACCACCGTACCCGAACCACTGAAGACGCAGCTATGCGCCTTCTCCACAACAATACTCCTCCGTCAGCCATCGCATGTTCAATCGTGGGCTGAGCCAGCGTACGTCTCTCAAGACCTGTGCTGAAGCACTTCCGCCGTACGCTTCCACGACAGTTCGATGCTGCCAGGTGCATTACCGGCGTGGACTCCATAAGCATTGGGGATGCAGCTTATGAGTGGCGAGATCATGGTGGCATCTCAGGACACACCCGGCGCTCAAGGCGCGCTTCGACATTCACCTCGCCACACCTTCAGATTACCGCAGCGGTGTAGGTCCCAACGCTGACGGACTTGATCTTGTTAGTCCACTAACACCATCGTCAGTCAGATCTCTCACTCAGTAACAAAGTAGCCATCAATACTCACACCTTGATACTGCGCCCACGCCCGCACAGCAATCCTATCACCATTCTGCAAACTCGAGACCCACCTCCGCTCCTCCTCATCTTCTGAATCGACAGTCCATTCAACGATGTGATGCTTGAACGTCCTGCTCGCGACATCATTCCTTAAGATCTGCCGTTCATGCTTCAGAAATCCCTCCGGAGGCATATCTTCGAGCTCCTCGGTCTCATCACCATCATCATCATCATCGTGGTCGATCAACTCGGATGGCGTCGAGCCCTCTCCCTCACGACGCACCACCCCCGCTGTAAACCACGTCCAGCTGCCAGAATTAGAGTCGCTCGCCCATCCTTGGTCGCAACTCTGGATCGAGAACACAACTTTGCGCACGGGATTCTTGACTCGAGCTGAACTTTTGATCGGCGGTGTCTCGAGACAGAGGTATGGCGCGCTGCGCTGTGTGATCAATACCGGGTGGTCGTTATATATGCTGTCCACGTGACGATGGAATAGGCCGGCGTGGTGTAAGATCGCTGGCACTACATCCGGGACGAGCTTCTGGCGGAGTAGGAAGGCGATGTGGTAGATGTTGTGTAGCTGTTTATCTTTAGGGTCAAGCGCCTCGTCAAGTGGCTTCTCTGGGGTTGGCGGTTCCACTGTGGGTTCTTCTGCTGTGGGTGCTTCTGGAGGGTTGCCATAGGATCTTTTGTAGAGCCAGGTAGATGTTACTGCGACAGCAGCCAGCCCTAAGATTAGGGGAAGCATTGGTCGTGGCTTTGATTCTCGGTTTGCTGGTGGCATGTGTGATCAATAGGGTACTGAGGGGGAGTTTAGAGAACTCGAGGCTTGCAGGCTGCAATCAGTGGAAGTTCGGTGACCACCTTATCGTGGAGAGCGTTAACGAATATCGATGTGGTTTGTCGTTCAGTCGAGATCAGGTAGAAATGTTACGCAGTTCCTGGATTGAAGTGGTCCACTAGAGGAACTGTATTATGGTTACCTATACTGCAGGTGTCTCTTGCGTGGGAAGCACCCTCGTCGAGAACAACGGCTACGCGGCTACGTCATCGTGGTCCGTGAGTGGACAGGCGAGGAAAGAACTTCATGTCCTAACAATATCTATCTTAGGGATTCTCCTATATTAGTCCATGCCACCTCATACTATCAATCATTGCAGAGACGCATGTCTGGGTGACCTTTCGCTTCCATGAAATGGCGTTGCTCCGCAAGGCTTTGCCTACATAAGACCTGCCCTTCAAGCAAGCGTCTTACGATGTTAACCCCATCCCATCAGAACAGGATCAGAAACCAAAAACCATCGGCTTACATTTTCCAGGTTGACAATTGTGCCATGTTACTCATATCAGCCTGTGCAATGCGTTGCAACACGTTCCGTGTTCCGTGGCACTGCAGCCACTTGTCCCGCGGTCGTGGGATGAGAGCAAGGAAAGGACTCCATCATGCCCACATTCCCTCTTCCTTTAATAAGTCAGGTCAACGATACATTGATCCTACTGGACATGCATTTGGAAGAAGTGGCACAATCATGGAATAATGCGTACCGCAATTGTGCCTTTGGTCATCATGCATAAGGTCCGTCAGACCAGGTGATCTGGTGGAAAGGTTGCCTATAAGAACGAGTATGGACATTGATGGCATGTTACGACAGCGACGACGCTGGCAAGATGAATCTCGAGCCTACCAGGTTAGATACATCAATCTGAATAGACGGGTTTTCCACATCTCTCCTGTTACAGAGACAGGGTATCGACAGCAAGCTTCGACATGCCGACCTCGCAGGACTCCTTACAGCCAAGCTAGACCGCCATCGCTGTCTGGTGGCCACGAGGTTCTCACGCATCACGAACGCGGAGTAGGATTCGTGCTCGACTATCGACGTCGATGGAATACGCGAGGGCTACACTACATCAGCGTCCAGCAGGACCGCAAGGACGTACACTAGCCAGCAGTTCCGGCCTCCAATCAGATGGTGGCGCCCTGGACGCTGTCTGGTCGTGCGACAGGAAGCTTGGCTATCTCGAGGCTATGTCGTCGTGACTCGCCTGAAGCAGTATATGGACATATCAGTGCGGTATCTGTGATGATTTTTCGGGAAAGGGTCGTGCACGCCTGGCAATTTGGGCCAATTATTCCACTCGCCCATTGTTACATCCTCAAGCGCCGCAGGCTGCGGTCATGGTGTCAACGCGCTTCCGCTTGTAAGTGCGGTGAAGTATGTATATAAAAGGTGAGTCTTTGGATTCCCAATAGTCAGTACATATGCTCTCGTCTTCCATGCCATAAGCCCCGACGAAATCACTATCAGCGAACTTTGTTGCCCTGACCGCACGACACTACTGTAATGGCCAACAATACCTCTGCGAACGTGGAGGGTGCACTAGCTGGCATGGGCGTATGGACCGAAGATTCGTAAATGCCTCCACCACCGCCCACAGCGGGAACGGCGCAGCAACCCCGGGGAGGAATGCCGCACATAATGCTACACCGCTACAATGGTAAGTCTCGACATACTTTAATGAAGAAGATGACAGTACTGACGCCATCAAAGAGTTCACTGGACCTTGGGTTAACACGAGGCGGGCGCATGCTGGGATCCCTCGAACGAGGAGAGTCACTCCTGCCGTCGATCACGGTGCTGTGAGAAACAGGAGGAAGACAGCTGTTGGACATAGGACTCCGCATATACAAAGAGCTTCCAGAGGCATGCCGGCCGACCACACGGACCAGACACCGCTTGACGGTGGGATGGCTACCGTCACTAGGCCTTCCACGGATCAGCTCCACGGCCAAGGAGTTGTACAATCACACGAAGGAAGGTCCGAGGACCTGCTCCAGCAGCATTTGAATGATAGCAACATTGAAGTACGTCGCGACAGTGGTCAATATACCTTGAACGACCCGAACTACCAACACCGCGGCCCAGGCGGTGGTTACTCTACCCTGAACGATCCGAACTACCAACACCGCGGCCCAGACGGTGTACCACGCCCCGTGGAGGCTCTACGAGACCACACTGCCGTTCGCTTCATGACACGTGTGAGCCTACCGCACAGAGCCGCCAATAGCAACGAAATGGAAGAACCTATCGACGACACTCCGCTTCCATTGTCCGAGGGGCCCTCTGTTTAACTCACTACCAACGTATTGTATGGTGTGCCAAAGGTTGAACTTGTTCGAAGGGCAATGTGGTTGGTGTTGGTTGCGTTGATGGTGCTCTTAATCTGCGAGGTTATGTTCACGCTCTGCGTTTCCACAAAAGTTCAGCATCGGTGTGAAACTATATAGGGAAGGTAATATTTGGGATTCGGCCAAAAAGCATTCACTTTGAGTCTCCACTTTACATTCGGTGCGCACGGACACCTCGTTGAGGTCGCGAGCTGGAAGAGCTCAGAACATGCAGGTACTCGGTTTCTCTCGCATCGCCACACGCAGGCCGCTGACAACCGCTGACACAGAGTGCATGTGGCCAGCTAGGTTTACCAAGCCATAGCCTCCATCAGGCGCCCTCATGACCTTCCGAAGCCATTGTTCTCGTGCCGCAATGTTCTCCTTTCCTTACTTCCATACTGAGAGTCTCGACTCGAAGAAAAAGACAACGCCGTCATGAAGGCTCTAAGGTACCACAAAGACGGTTTCCAGCTCGAGCACGTTCCCACACCTACTCCCGGCCCCAAAGATGTCCTTATCAAAGTCCATGCCGTGGCGATCACAGCAGACGAGCTCACATGGCCAGAGACGACGAAGCGTGAGGCTCCTATTCCTGGACACGATATAGCGGGCACCGTTGCTTCAGTCGGATCAGAGGTCAAGGGTTCGATCGCTGAAGGCGACAATGTCTTCGCCTTGACCTCATTCTCTCGTGATGGTGGAGCGGCGGAGTACATGGTAGCTTCGTACTTGGAGATCGCACGTAAGTCAAGCCAATGGGTGGCAGGGATCTCCAGCATGACAAAGAGTCTACAATGTCTCGACAGCACGTATGGTAGCACGCTGGCTTTCCTGTCTGACGGAGAGACTGCAGCAAAAGTTGAGATGTGTTCGATGGTTGACGACATGCTCTGCGATCAACGACTCATGCTTCAGGCTTCCACGTTATGCCTCAAGCCCTTTAGTAGTTCGATGATATGTCTGAGATACCTGCTGATCATTGAGCTCATTATTGCAGTTATGCCTCAGATGTCATTCGAAGAGGCCGCAGCGATCCCAACATCAGCTCTATGGGTCTACCAAGCGCTTCGAGACCATGTGCATGCAAACTCAGGACAAAAGGTTCTTGTTACAGGTGCCGGAGGTACGGACAGATTTCCAAAGCCAATTCATACCACATGATCTAATATAGAGACCTTAGGCGGCGTAGGCGTAATGGCCGTCCAACTCGCCCGCGCAGCCCAACTCATCGTCTCCGCCACCTGTTCCGCTGACAAAACCGACCTCGTCAAGTCCCTCGGCGCCTCCCAGGTCTTCAACTACCACAAAACCAGCATGGACTGCTTGTCTCACGACTACGATCTGGTCATCGACTGTGTAGGCGGCGAGACGTTGACGCAGTCCTTCAAATTGCTGAAAGGTGGAGGACAGCTCATCAGCGTGGCACGGCCGCCGACACTGGATGAGAAAGCATCACGGCCGGACGTGGATGCCTCGTTCTTTATTGTGGATCCGGATGGGGACGAGTTGGCAAGCATTGCAAGAATGTGCGATCGAGGTCAGATCAAGCCGGTGTTGCAGACTGTACTTCCACTTGAAGAGGGCGCGAAGGGGTTCGAGATGTTGGCTGGTGGACATACGAAGGGGAAGATCGTGCTGAAGGTGGTGTGACATGGTTGTGCTCGCGTTGGAGTGTCCATGTGCTGTATACGTCTTTTCAGCCTGCCAGCCTGCGGTGTCTACTTCTAAATCTCCGGATGCGAGTCTCTGAGTCGTTACCTGGCCGGAGTTCTATAGCGCCACACAACCTGTCGTGGCCATATGACAAGCTAGTTCACGGACGAGATGGTCCTCAAATTTGTTGGATTACTCGACATGCCATACAACTGTACAATTGAACGCCTCGCTATCAACAAATCGTACACAGATCTCCATCATCATTCATCTAGAGCAGATTCCACACCAGACTGCCCAAGAAAGCCGCGAAGATCAGGCCCAGCTGCGTCCTCGCCGAGACCACAGCACTGGACTTGTTGTTCGAAAGTCCAAAAGGCAGTCCTTGGTAGCTGAACGTCACGTTTTGTTTCACGCTCGAATTAAAGCACTGTCCGTTTTTCACATCCAAGTTTGTCAAATCGTCGGGCACGTTGAAGAACATGTACATCTCCTGTGCACAATCAACCGTTAGTAAGTGTATCGGACGTCTCAGGGAGGAGTTCTGCTCAGCAGCGTACCTGTTTCAAGTTTTTGAATCCACTAGTGTCGTACGGGAAGCGATCGCCTGGATCCGTGGAGGAGGTGTTGCGGAGCCAGATGCACTGCACCTGACCCGGATAATCCGTCGCTAGCTGAGGGTAGTCGATCATGACGTCCGAGTTCGACGTATCGGCGACGAGGATGAACTTGCGGTTCGGGAATGTTTGGAACACTTTGTCGAGGAGGTACTTGCGGACGTGCAACGTCTCTTTGGCGTTGGTGAAGTTCAAGGGCCGGGTATCGAAGCTTCCACCGGGGTATGTGGAGTAGATGAATTGCATGTAATTCCTTGTGATCTGCTCGGGAGTGGTGGTGAGGTAGTGAAAGTGTAGGTCTGGCAGGGACATGGATAGATTGGCGTAAATATCCGGCATGTTCATCCAAGGCCGGAAGGCTCTGGCGAACGAGTTCAGCAAACCCTTCTCAGGCTCGTAGATCTTCGTTACGCGGAGGATGTCGTCGATGTCCGAGATGATAGTTATGCCTTCGTTGGGAACCAGATAAGCCGTGCTGTTGCCAATGGTGGCTCCTTCGACGTGTGTGTTCAAGCGTTGGATGGACTGCGTCTCGTTGCCGTTCATAAGTCCATTGCTGTCGATCGGCACGAAGACATCGAAGTCTCCTTCAGCGGTTGTCTTGTACGGGAGCTGCACATCTTGCGTGCCTCCTGTCGCGGTCACTGCTCCTCCGCCGCCCGACTCACCGCTGGAGCCCTGGTTCGGCGCCGGTTCCAGATGTATAGTGGACACATTCACGTCTCCTTGCTGAAGCACAAATATGCTGGCCGTCAAGTTCCGCGCCTGGTCTTGTTCTGAGGGCGGTAGGTTCTTGATATCCACGTTCGGCAAGAACACATTCGCCAGATCATCCAATGTTGAATTATCAACAACTGGCTGCTTGTATACGTTGCCATGGAACCTTACGTTCCATCCCTGATCCGTGTAGTTCGCGTAAGGGTCGATGTTCAGCACCTGCGTTGGCAGCGCGTCGACGTCTGAATTCGAGAGGCTCAGCGAGCTTTGGACTGCTGTACCAGTCGGGAACCCCAGGAAGTAGGGCTCAATGCCCGACGCGACGTAAGAAGGCACATTGCCAAGTTCGCTGAGGATCCCGTTGACGTCGGACTTGAAGTCGGAGAAGATGTCGCGTTTGTGTCTGACCGTTCGATCGGGGTAATACTGGACGACGGAGGGAGTGATCTCGGGTTGGCGCGGAAGGACTCGTTCTGGGTTCGCGGCTGGGTTGGCTGTCGGTGCTGGTGATGCTGCTGCGAGTACTGATAGTAATGCTGCTGGTAGAAGCAGGCTTCGGGAGGTTAAGGATGCCATGCTGGGCTTCGACGCGTTTGTCTCAAGATCAAAACGATAGTTGAACTGCCAAAGGCAACGAAAGGATAGATTCTGTACAAGCAGACGGAGGAAGTATATGCAGACACTTATATTGTCGTAAGCTGGAGGCTATGTTGTGGCTAGAAACTTGGATAGACTCAAGGCGTGACGTCGTCGGCACCATGGTTTCCGTGGTTTCATGTTTACGTGACGGTGTGCCGTGCCGCGGAGTCAAGGCCAACGCAGCCAGTAAAAGGCGTCGAGAGACATCGTCCTGCATGATGAGCACGAGGGCTAACGTGGGAGGAAGAAAATGGAAGATATGAGTTCGGTCACACCAAGAAGATGCTTCGGTCTTTGAGTTCCTTGGAAAGAGCTTATGATCGGCGTAGCTTTCGTCAACAAGCTTTGAAGCAAGACCTCTTTCCAGACACCGCAACACCAACACTCCCTTCGCTGTGAAGCTCTCTTCTTGGTCATGAAGCCACCTGAACCGCATTGCTGATACCGTCTCCATGCGGCAATGCCTAAGACACCGCACTGGTAGTCAAGATAAGGTAGTATATAACTTCCCTCCTCTTCCACCACCATCTCATCTCATCCACTTCCTCCCTGCTCTTGATTACTCCCTCTCCATAAGAAACTACCACAATGCCCCTCCCCCTTCCCCGCCTCTACAACCCCGCCCACGACTCCCCCCTCCTCCCCCAACTCGCCTCCATACACGCCGCCTGCATCACGCACGACTCCCAACTCGCAACCTTCCTCCCCCCATTATCCCACCCGCGCATACTAGCCTACTGGACCGCCCTCGCCGCAGATATCCCCAACGGCTCCACCGAAGTGTTCCTCCAATTTGTCAATGAGACGGAGAACGAGGTGGCAGGCTACGTCTGCCTAATGATGCCAAACACCGAAACAGGCCCGTTCAGGGGCGAGGTGAATAAACTCATGGTGTCGCCGGAGCATAGGCGGAAAGGGGTGGCGAGGCGGGTTATGGGGATGTTGGAAGGGTATGCTAAGGGGAGGGGGAGGGGGTTGTTGGTGAGTTCACTATGGTGATGAAAGGGGTGGGGAGGGGAAGTGCTAACGCGACTCGGGGTAGATGCTTGATACGACTGTGGGACTGCCTGCGGAACAGGTCTATCCGAAACTTGGCTATACAGAGTTGGGAGTCATACCGAAGTACGGGACCAGTCCGGTGGATGGGACAACGTTAGTGGATGAGAAGTTCTTTTATAAGGATTTGAGGGAGGTTGAGCCGTTGAAGTATTGATGTGTAGGGTTGAGGAGGCTGGATTGGTATCATGTACAGGGTATAGATTACACTTTTCAGGTTGGGCTCCTCCGCAGTAGGTGTGGTGAGGTCACTACTTCTCCTTGTCGAACTTGATCGTGCCTGTGTGGTCGACACTCGCGTGGCTCATGCTGACAGGCTGAGCGGGGGTTGACTGGGTAGAAACGCCGGCCTCAGCTGGCGACTGGATCGATAATGCTCCCGGGACCGAACCAGCCGGACTGTCGGCGATCTCGTTGACATCTCTCGTAGTCAGGACATCGCTCAGACTGGAGCCTCGCGACTGTACGAGGATTGTTGCTGGCCCTCGGAAGTGGAGGAATAGCTAGTCATTCACGTTAGTCTTTTGCAAGAGAGCTGAGCCGTCGACATACCCTATCACCCCATATTGTCCGTCTTCCCCAGGTTCGTATCGTAAACACTGTGTTGCGCAAGAACGTCCAGACTGCACTCTCCCTCATTGTCCGCCAGAACCTGGTGTCTGGCAGCCAGGTTATCGGGTTTGGGATCTGAAGCCTGAAGCTGCTAGCCTTGAAGCGGTAGGGTTGGGGCGCGTTCTGCATCATGCTGTACGCGATCACACTACCAGGGTGCACGACATACTCATCGCCAGTCTTGAGGTGGATCTGGTGGATGAGACCTTGACCAGACAGGGCGAGGAGACCACGACCGGAGACGAGTGTGTTACCCCAGTGTGCAAGGCTCTTCATAAGTCAGTAAGACACCATCGACAGAACTTCGAGCAAGCCATACCATCTTTGTGTTCAGTCGTGGTGACAAGCTTAGCGTATTGCCCGTCCATGCCAGCAGAGCTTTACGCTGTGCCACCATCCAGTCTAGCCTCCCGTCTAGGTGCACTACTACCATTGATGTGCATTTTGACTTGGTCGATATGACGGCTGTGTAGGGTGTTGTGGAGCTTATTCGTTGGTAGATGAAGGGTATACCGAAGAATGCTCGTCGGAAGGGTTCGAGGAGGGAGAGGGTGGAGACGGCCTATTTGCGATGTCAGTACCTTTTTGAAGACGGTAAAGACTCGGTGATATGTCATACGTTCTCAGGGTTGCCATTGAAGCCCACCAGTGTTCCCTTGCGAGAGTAGAGGTTCTGCGAGGCGGATATGGAGGCGGAGAGGAGGGAGAAGGGACTGCCTAGCACTTCGAAGCGCGCATCTGTACCAACGTATCAGCCTTGGTTCTCTCTGTTCTTGCTTGATCGTTTGATATACCGACAACCGGGCTTGAATTCCCATCTTTCGTCGCAAGGTCATGCGAAGGCTCCGTCGAGGTGGGTGTTGCGCTGATCTGGACGTAGCGGCGGCTTGTCTGGTTCAAGATGCTGCGCGACTGCGAGTAGTGGCGACAGGACGCACAGACGTAGTCCAGCGCTCGACGTCGCATTGCAATGGTTGTTCCAAGGTGTCTGGTTGACGATGTGGTTGGTCTCGAAAGTTGAAGTCGCGAGCTCGAAGCTTCAACTTCACCTCGGACTTTCTCCCACCAACGCCGACCACTCTTCAACAATACTGGACTACGATAAGCAACCTATTCATTAATCTTCGCTGGTGGCTTGGTGTACAGGACTACTGATACTTGGGACCGGAGTAGTGTGGTGACTGGCGAATGACGCTTGGAAATCCTTGAAGACCACAGCATGAGTCGACCTAGATTATAGACGGGATATACGGATCAAAACGCATTGTAAGGATGCTGGCGAGCAGGTTGTGTGTACGAGCGGCCGTGAGGCCCAGTCTCACAGGCTCGCTAAGCAACATACCTGTTGCAGCGGCAGCGTGGCGGTCGAGGCGCGTCTTCGCGACGACGCCTCAGCACAGAAAGGAAGATGTCGCGAGGATACAGACATTAGAGAAGGAGAAGCAAGCCAGACAGCCTGCAGAGGAGAGCGTCAAACCGGAGACAGTCAAGAAAGAGCCGTCTGCACAACCTGCAGTGGTGAACACGGATCCTCTACTGGCCGAACAGACCGTCTCGAACAAGCAGCAACGGAAAGCGGACTGGGCGATCATCAGGGATATGGCGCACTATCTGTGGCCGAAAGATGACTTTGGTACGCGGTTTCGGGTCGGATTGAGTGTGGGTCTGCTTATTGGTGCAAAGGTTCGCAAGCTCTCTTCATTATCTCAGTGCCTGTCGTGTGTTGATAGACTATGTAGGTCCTCAATGTCCAAGTCCCATTCTACTTCAAATCGATTGTCGACGGCATGAACATCGACTTTGCGACTGTAGGAGGGACAGCAGCCACTGTTGCTGGAGTCTCAATATTTGCATACGGCGCCACTCGGATAGGCGCGAGCATCTTCCAGGAAATTCGCAACGCCATCTTCGCATCTGTTGCTCAGAACGCGATCAGGAGGGTCGCCGGCAACGTTTTCGAGCATCTCCTTAAGCTGGACCTGAACTTTCATCTACAACGACAGACGGGTGGTCTGACGAGAGCCATAGATCGAGGCACGAAAGGTATCAGCTTTCTGCTCACGAGCATGGTGTTTCACATCATCCCTACGGCCCTAGAGATCAGCTTGGTCTGCGGGATCCTCACATGGCAGTACGGCTGGCAATTCGCTGCCATCACTGTCGGAACTATGGCCGCCTACAGCTGGTTCACCATTGCCACAACCGCATGGCGAACACAATTCCGGAAGCAAGCGAACGCAGCAGATAACAAGGGCGCCACAGTCGCAGTGGACAGTCTGATCAACTACGAAGCAGTAAAGTACTTCAACAACGAAGCCTACGAAACCAAACGGTACGACGCAGCACTTCGTGACTACCAAGATGCCAGTATCAAGGTCGCCACCTCCCTCACATACCTCAACTCAGGCCAAGCCTTGATCTTCAGCACCGCCCTAACAGGCATGATGTACATGGCCGCCCAAGGCGTCGCAACCGGCGCCCTCACCGTCGGCGACCTCGTCATGGTCAACCAGCTCGTCTTCCAACTCTCAGTTCCCCTCAACTTCCTCGGCAGCGTCTACCGCGAGCTCCGCCAAAGTCTCCTGGACATGGAAACCCTCTTCAACCTCCAGAAAGTCAACGTAGCTATCAAAGAAAAACCCAACGCCCCTCCCCTTTTACTCAACAAAGGCGGCGAGATCAAATTCGAAAACGTATCCTTCGGCTACCGTCCCGACCGTCCCATCCTCCAAAACCTCAACCTCACCATCCCAGCTGGGAAAAAAGTCGCCATCGTCGGCCCCTCCGGCTGCGGCAAGAGCACCATCCTCCGCCTCCTCTTCCGCTTCTACGACGTCCAAGACGGCAGGATCACAATCGATGGCCAAGACATTCGAGACGTGCAAGTCGAATCGCTCCGCAAAGCCATCGGCGTCGTGCCACAAGATACACCCTTATTCAACGACACAATCGAGCACAACATCCGCTACGGCAACATCAACGCCTCGACCGCTGAAGTCGAAACCGCGGCGCGCCGAGCCCGGATCAGCACTACCATTGAGAGCTTACCCGACGGCTACAAAACCATGGTCGGGGAGCGCGGGATGATGATCTCCGGGGGAGAAAAACAACGACTCGCTGTCTCGAGGCTGATCCTGAAGGATCCGCCGCTGTTGTTCTTTGATGAGGCGACGAGCGCGTTGGACACGCACACGGAGCAGACGTTGTTGCAGAATATTAATTCTATTATACGGGAGAAGGCGCGGACGAGTGTGTTTGTCGCGCATCGGTTGAGGACGATTTACGATTCGGATGTGATTATTGTGTTGAAGGATGGGAAGGTGGCGGAGCAGGGGACGCATGAGAAGTTGGTGGATCGGGATGGGATTTATTCGGAGTTGTGGAGTACGCAGGAGATGTTGTTTACGGAGGATGGGGTTGAGGGGGGAAAGGGCGAGGGTGGGGGGAAGGGGAAGTGAGGCGTGGGCGAGGTGTGAGGACTTGAGGAAGTGAGACTGGTGGTCTCTGAATGGCATCGAGCGGTTTCTGATCGTGCTTCTGTGGCCGGGGTATCGACCGAATGTGGGACAGACGTATCGGGCTCATGAGGTAGGCCACCAGATGCTACCTGGCGGCAATACTTCAGTAACACAAAAGCACGAATGCCCCTAGGGTTTTACCAACTTCACCTTTTCCTGCCTACACCCTTCAACGCGATCGATGCTTCTACTTTTCCCTTGCCATTCAGCCTGGCCCATTATCGTTTCGCGGTCCAGGCGGGTGGGGAGCGAGACTCGGGCGAACACGGCCAGTCGGACGGCCTTGTGATTTGTTCTGTCCATTTTAGCTATTGTGGCTTCATGCTGAGCTTGTCGAACTGCAGGCGCAAGTCAGGTCGAATGCGACGGTGGAGACAATATATGACAGACCTAACGGCAAAACCCCGGGAGAATAAGCTCACGCTAGCCGAGTGGTGATATCAACACTTCGTACCACATCTTCTCACACCAACCACAATCTTCATCTTTCATATCTACCAAGGTACGGACAGACAGATTCTCATGCAAGACAGGTGCTGGAGCGTGGTACGAACGTGATTTCGTTGCTATCCTCCTACAATTTACATCTTGAAGAAAGGCATGTCCTAAACGACAATTTTTCCACGCGACCTCCACCTACAGGCGTGCATATCCAACATACTCGCCTGGCACTTGGTAGTCGGGGACCTTCATATCGAGCGCGCGGCCGCTGTAGCCAAGGTCCTCAGCAGTCAACATGGCGCACTTCTCACCAATGAGCAGAGCGGTGGAGTAGGTGTTGCAGCCGACGTTGTCTGGGCAGACCGACAGATCAGCGACCTTGAGGCCCTTGACGCCGTGGACATTGAGGCGCTCATCCAGGACACCGTGCTTGACGACGCTGTTGCCCTCCTTGGGTCCCATGGAGCAGGTGCCGAGCGAGTGCCAGGTGGTCTCGACGTGGCGCTTGACCCATTCCTCGACGGCCAGCAAGTCCTCCTTGCTGTATTGCAGCTCCTCGCGGATGCTGGTCTGGTTGCTGTTGAGCCAGCTGGTCTGCTTCGGTGCGCCGCCCTCTTGATGGATGGACCAGGATCCGTGCCTATTAATCAAAAAGGTCAGCGATGTCTTGAACACAAGGGCTCGTGTACTCATCAGCACTTACTGGATGTTTGCAGTGATGTGGTTGGGTCCGGCATAAGCATTCGTGGTCTCGATGTCCATGTCCTCGGCGCGGGCTCCGCTCTGGAAGGCGTAGAAGGGATGCATGGAGGTCACTTCACCAGCATAGGCGTCCATGCGACGGGCTGTCTCGCGGGACTTGATGTAACCCCAAACCATTGGAATCATGTCGCGCTTGTCGTTCATGAAGCCAGCGTCGAAGTCAGGAGCATCATAGCAGCTTGGGCTGGTGATGTGGGTAAAGCCGCGGGAGAATGGATACTCCAGGAAGTGGAACATGGTGAAGAACTTGCCCGGAGGCATGAGCATGTGATCACTGCAACTCGTCAGCTAATGTTGCGTAGGAAGTGTTTGGTTGATCGACTTACCCGAACCAGCCGGCAATGACCGAGTAATGCATGACTGGCTTGTCAGGCCTATTGAGTGTGGTCAGCTAACATATCAGACATACATGAGAGTTTGATTTGTGGACGTACTTGTCCTTGAAGTAGCTATCCCAGCCGGTCAAGAATTCTGGGAACGGCCAGCTTTGGAACTCTTTCAACTCCTGCTCGGTGGGTCGGACCTTGACACCAGCATCAATACCATTCGTGGCAAGCGGGCCAGTGCCGTTGATATTCCACTGGTCGAACACTCGGTCCTGGGTCTCCTTGTCACCTCGGACGAAGTCATCAAAAGACTCGATATGTGGCTTGGCACGGTAGGTTGCAAAAGTCAGGTAGTGATCCTGGAAGTTGAGACCGACACCAGGGAGGTCGATCAAGGGCTTGACACCAGCCTAAGATACTCGAGGTTCTGTCAGCGGATGCGTCAAGTCTGGTCGACAGGGTGGGTTTCACCTTGCGAAGCTTCTCTGGGTCACCGATGCCAGATCGCTGGAGGATGAGTGGGGAGCTCAGAGTACCACCACTGACGATGGTGAACTTCCTGGACTTGTACTTTTGTTCGTGGAGAGGATCGGTCAGTCAATGTCTCAGATGCGTTGGAAGAGGATTCTGCTCACGTCCTTGTACCTGTTCTCACTTGCCGACAGTGGCTTCGTTGGGCAGGTTCGGACACCCACGCAACGGTCACCCTCAAGCAGAACTTTCTCAATCTTGGTGTTGACGACCAAGTGGAGGTTCGAGTGTTGTGACCTCGTGCTGTGGATGTACGCGTGTGCAGAGTCGCTACGACGGCCAGAGTCACGGTTGATCCACTTCAGCCAGTGCTCAGCACCGTGACCGGTGTCCAAGTCTTGGAGATCATCGGTGACTGGGATGTCCTGGGACTCGACTGCACGCAAGAAGTCCTGCATGATTGGGTAGGTGTAGTTGCCGAAGCTGACCTTGATAGGACCTTCGAAACCATGGAGCTCACGATTCTGGCAGGCCCGCTGGTATGTCTCATGCTTTCTCATCAGTGGGATAAGCTCTTCGGTGGTCCAGCCCTTCATCTTGAAGTCATCATAGTCCGATCTGGAGGCACGAGTGTACATCATGAAGTTGATGCCTGCATAGCGGATGGATCAGCCACGTCTTGACGATATGACCGGTATACCCATCAGCACTTACTGGAACCACCACCCAAGATGTGGGCACATGGCACGATTGCACGACGGCCGGAAAGCCATTCGGATGGCCTGGAGTAGTAGAAGGTGGCGGTCTTTGAATCGAGCTTCATGTTCCTCGGATAGATGCCGGGGCGATACACCCATGGGTTGTTTAGGTTGCTCTCGCCAGCCTCAATCAACAACACCTGGAGGTTGTGGTCCAGGTTGGCCAGACGGCCTGCTACGACACAGCTGCGGGCAAGTCAACATCTGCTTGAATTTTTGGCGAACAGGAGCCTTACCCGCATGATCCACCACCTCCTACAATCACGTCGACCTCATCTGGGATCGTCATACTGGCTTCAATGGAATATTTCGATATACTTGAGTTGATCACGACCAACACGCAAGTGAAGATGAGACAGAACATCCCAACACACGGCGACCTTATATGAATACAACGATCCCCGCACGATCATGTGCTCGGGGCACAGGAACCCCTCTGCCTCACGATGGATCGCCTATATGATCCCTGCAACGAACGTACCATCTGGAAGGATATGGGATAATCCGCTGCTAGAGGGCGGCATAACGGCCGGCGAACGTGTCCACATAGGGGACACAAGAGGATCTGGCGTCTGGAGAGGCTGATGGCAGCCATACAGAGACGTCGCCGAACATCACCCAGCGCTTCAGTACATGTTACCTTTTAAATATGGCCGAATCAGTTCGCAAAGAGCTCTACGAGCTACCCTGGCCGCATGAATGTTGCGGAGAGGGATTGGCAAGGTACGGGAAGATCGCTGTCTCTTTGGATCGAGCTGTTGCCTCTCCGCAGTGTGTACTGAAAGAGTGTGGGCGCGCCTTCGTCGAAATGGATGTGCAGGCAGTCTTGAACTTCGTCTTCATATCCCAGATCTGAGGGGAAGAGCTCGAATGCTACTCGAAGGTCACAATCAAACAAGCCGTCTCGTTGCTCCGGACCGTTGATCAAAGAAGTGTTCTTCGAGTAGAGAACGCTCGCAGTCCTATGAGGGGAAGTGGGTCAAGGACGGCAGCGGCACGGTTGCCGCTCTACCCTCATCACAGCTGCTCCTTCGGCCGCGGAGTAAGAATAGTTGCGGTTGCAGTGCATGCGTTTCGAAGTCTGGGCTTGTTCACCTTCAGCTCGCTCCAGGTTCTGCCAGCTGCTGGATCAAAACTGAGGAGCCCGGCAATAAGAGACACAGGATGTGCCGCATCCACGTAAGTCGTGCTTTTCTACGGAGTAAAGCACATCGAGCTTCCACATCTTCAACTTGGCGAGCTTGGGGGAGGTCCCTGAAGACGCCATGTGTGGACGTAAGCTCGCGGAAAACACCCCAGACCCCAGACCCGAACGGCAACTAGCAATAGCTCGTTGCGGGGGGAATCCTGCGGAGCACGTAAAACCTAAGAATGCCGGCATCCGGAACCACTTGTCCTTGTACTCGCTGTTGTTTAGCCTGAAGCAGCGTCTGGAAAGTGGCCGCCAGAATTGACAAGTGGACGACGGGTAGCGGAGCAAGATACAGCGTTGTTTGGCCGGTGCAGACTCGAGATGCGCAGCCGTTCGTGGCCTCCAACTCTGATCCTTAGTTTCAACGGCTCTAAACACCGTCTCCCCGGACTGGCTTGCACCTGCTCGAAAAAGGATCAAGATATCCAAAATATATATTGTCCTGCAAGTCTTGTAGGAAGTCTAGTGAAGGATAACTGTTCCGAAGTTCTGTTCTGGGATCGCTTTCTATCCTTGTCTCGACTGCCAATACTTAACCTATAATAGCAATACCTGCACCATGCAGTCAGCATCGCAGTGGACAAGGCTGCTCCAACTCATCCGCATTGGGAATATCCTAATCCCGAGGGCGGCAATTCTCGACAAGGCGAACCGAGCGACCTACGACGTACAGGCTAGAGCTGATGAGTGTGAGACGGATGCAGGCCATGGGTATGGCCTCCACATAAACCGGAACCTGTTATGCCGTGAGGCACATCGAGGCACGACGGGTATAGGTCTTGCGGGTGCACTGAAGAATTGCTCATCGGTGTACGGTGTATCCGAGCCCGATTGATATGGTCATACGAACGCTCCAAGTACACTACAATTAAAGATCCTCATGAACACACTCATACAATCAGTCACGATTGGTAACCCGCAGACTTCGTCGCGGATGCAACATGACTCCAACGAAAGTTGGCTCTCGCCCAGCCAAGAGATCCTCATCTGTGCTGCTGACATCGCTGCTCCTTCTGACAGAGGTGTACCCATTCCCAGCTGCCGTCGAGCTCGTCTGGCCGCCACTACCCGTAGTCGACACACCGTGGCTGCCGACATGACTACTAGAGCCTGCACCACCTACGAACAACCCGGTGGGAGGGTGCGCGCGCTCTTGGCTAGTTTTCGCGCTGTCGCTGGTCCAAAGGCCAGGAATCGCGGGTGGTTTCTCGCCGGCGGCCTGGCGTTGTGTCATCTCGACGTGGTGCTTGTAGAGCTTCAACTGCTTCCTGTAGAGGAAGAGACAGAAGAGCAGGTAGCAGATGACGATGAAGAGAAGGCCGCAGACGACACCGACGACGATTGCGGCAATGTTAGGACCGTGGCTCCCTGATGAGCCGGCACTGTTGCCAGGTGCTCCTGCTTCGGTGATGACGGCTCCGTTAGGGCCAGTTATGGTATAGGTAACTGGCTTACCTGTAGCCATTGGTCCGGCGGTCGCTGTCACGATTGGTGTAGTAGCAGTTGCATGGCCATCTTTGTTGCCTCCAATGACCGATATGACTGCATCTGGAACCTGATAGCCATATGAGCCCTGTAGGCCGCCAGGATCGCTTCCGGAAGCTTTTTGGTTGATTTGTTGATTCAGAGGATTGTTGGATGCATCTTTATTGTTGCCCTTTGCACTGAGCGCAGTGAACTGCTGTACCCACTGCAGGTTGCTCAAGTCGAAGACGTAGATGCCAGGGTATTCGCAAGTGAGGGCCGTCGTAGTCCCAAGGTATCCTCCTACCATGATCATCTGAGCATCCCAAACGTTGCAAGTCGCTCCACTTCTGCCAGGTGGTTGCGATTGTCCGCCTTGATCCACCTGGATCCATGTGAACGTGGGCAGCGAGAGGATCCACATATCGTTGAATTGTGTCTGGTTGCCATAAGGAATGAGGTTTTGTCCACCTGAAGAGCATGGTCTGTTAGTAGACGATAATAGTCGGGTCGTGGTCGGAAAGCTTACCAAACATGTAGATGTTGTAGCTGCTCCCATCTGCAGCTGCCGCAATGGTAGCGCATGGGCTGACACGAATCTTCGGCGGCGTCCCAGAGGTGGACTGCAGGTACCATGAGCTCGTGGCGATGTCGTAGACGTTGATAATGTTCATTTGAGTCTATTATTGAGGGTCAGCATCTGCAAGTCGACCGAAGAACCACCAGAACACATACGTAGGTCGTGTTCGTGCCGCCTCCCAACGCCAACAAGATGCCTTGCGATCCGAAGCCGGGCACATATACCAGAAGTCCATCAGCGCGCTTGGTGAAGCCAGAGGTGTCTTGCAGCCCCGCATCGGTAATATTGCGGTATACGCCGTCAGAGCCTGCCAGTACATCGCCTTGCAACGAGTTGACCTGGCTGTTCGTGTATCCTGGAAAGGTATACTCCAACAGCGACTGTAGGTATATGCGCCAGATGCTGATGTCCCATCCAGGCGTGGTGTAAGCATCCAAGTGTCCACCAAAGTAAAATCCTCTACCAAGCGACGGGACGCTTACGCCAGCTCCTTCCGAAGCTCGCTGAACAGGCTGGTCGCCGGTATCTGCACTCTTGCCTGCAGAGGTCTGCGGGTTGCTGTGCTCAATCCATTGTGAGCCGGCAATATCGTACTCCCAAAGCGCGTTTGGTTCGGGGTTGACAGGCGGTTTCCAGGAGTACTGGCCACCATAAAGGTACAGCGAATCGTACGAGTTCCATAGGTAACCCAGCGCCACGGGTGGGGGACCCGACGGTTGAGGTAGCCCTGCCAAACTTGGACCGCTGATATCCCAATCCCCCTTCTTCAAGTCGATAGTTAGGAAGTCGTTGTTCCACGTATTCGAAGTTTGGCCATCCGTGGTAGTGGCTTCGCCACCATACAAGTAGAGGGTGCCATTAACCACAGCAGCTGCATTCAAGTCAGTGCTAATCCTCCCCGACGTTAACACGCGACGTACATTGTTGCGCCCACTTGAAGCACCAGTTGGTGGAAGTGTCTGCCCGTTTATACAACTCGAACACCTTCTCCGAAGTTCTAGGTATCGGACCACCATCGACACCTTGAATGGGCAGAGCAGCTCTGTGCCCTCCTAGGAAAGAGCGCGGGAGCAGAGGCACCGCCGCAGCTATCAGCAGCAAGCATGCCACCACGCGATACATCATCGTGCGCGTTGACGCTGATAATGGCGACTGTCCGACACTTGGTGGTTGCGCGCTTGTGGTGTGTGTATTGCTCTCCTTCTCTTCTACCGGCGCATTCCCGTTGTGATATCGCTCGACAACGTGGACCTCGTCTTTGCTTCGAAACCGTACGCTTTGCGGGCGCTCCTTTCTGGCCGAGGGTAGCGGTAGGGGATTATCGTCGCTCGTGAGTCCTACTTCCTGGAAAACAGACTTGCGACGTGTAGTATTCTGCGCCATAAGCATGCGGTGAAATCATGCACGGATAGCCTCGCGAATGGCTATAATGGACGGGTGAGAAATGGCAGAGGAAGTTACGTCAATAGTACGGAGCGTGGAGCGAATATAGATTGGCCAGGTATAGAACAGGGATTGGAACTTGCTGCCGTGTGAGCGGCGTACCATCACGACGCAGGAACGAGGTGGTGTTCAATGTTGTGGTGCCGCTGATGCGTAGGCAGGTACCGTTTGTGAAGCTGTTCCCGTTATGACACTCAGGTATATGCTGAACCAACCTACACGAGAGAATGCCTCTATATTCGAACATCGCCACGTGAATACTTCCCGTCGTATCGAATGCCAACGATGACGTGGAACTGCTGGATTGGGCGTGGAGTGTCACCAAGCTATGCCTGATCGAACCTAGAGCAGTTCTGAAAGTCGTTTCGCCCGCTGCGATCGCCACGCAAATGTAGATCATCCAGTAGGTGGCTCGAAAATCTCCGTGTTCGACTGACCCTGTCGATAACAGAAAGAGACGAAACGCTCGTGGCGCTGCAATTTCGAGAAAATACTGATTGCATCGACCTCTCGACGAGCCTCCGAGCTTATCATCCAGTGAAGCAGCACATGCGAGAGGCGCGTGTCGATGCACCTCCCCAGCCAGCCCAGGTAAGATTCGATCATAAAATCACTCCCGCCTCTTCAAAGTCGTCGCCTCAGCCTGCAGCAGTTGGACGACCTCCGTGCCATCCTCCCACGTCAACCTCAATCCTATCTTCAACCCATCAACGACGAAGAACAACTCTTTCCTACCATCCTCGAATACATGCGTTGGCGCAGCGGCAGGCCTCATCTTCATCGGATCCATATCTCGATACTGGCAGGCCGGTCCATCGTGATCGACCATCTGCCAGTCTGCACCCCATTGGCCTATCCAGTCTTTCCAGGCTTCATCGACGTGCGTACCCTCGGGTGCAGCATAGGGTACGTAGTCGTCCTTACCGAATCCCGAAGGCAGCATCTTGAACCGACCCCAGCCTTGGAGGTAGTAGACGGCGCTTACGATCTGTTTGATGGCGACGTCGTGGCCAAGCCAGGAGTTTACCATGAGTGCGATGCCGTTGCGAGGTCGGCTGGAACCGTCCGCAGACTCGATGCCACCGTGGAAGCCGAACACGTATGAGGTATATCCCGGCCAGTTATCACCTGCGTGCGCAAAAGTTTCGTCGTTAGCAGCCCAACCGAGTCCCATACCTCCCAGCCAGTCAGATCTATAGACGGGTGTGAGCATCTTCTTCGCTGTCTGCTTGGTGATAAATCCCGAGTCGGCAGATAGCGAATCCTGAATAGCTGATACCGCTTTGAGGAGGTCCGATGGGGTGCACCAAAGACTAGCAGCCGCATGCTCAGCGAAGTGGTGGTACTTGGCGTCGCCAGGAAAGGAGGTAGAGCTAGTCCAGCGAGCTCTTGCATAGTTCTTCTCTCCCTCTGGAAGATCGCCATACCAGCTGCGTGTCATACCCAATGGCTTCAAGACGACTTCCTGCATGATCTGCGGGAAGGGCTTGCTCATAGCGCTTTCCAGTACAATTTGCAAGACTGTGAACCCTCCGCCAGAGTAGGAGAATTGCGCACCAGGGAAGGTCTTGAAGTGGACTTTGGGGGTATTTGAGGGCGCTCGGCCAGCCAGGACATCTTCTGCTGAAGGCGGATCACCCAGATATCCTGGAAAGCCACCTTGTGAGAGGCCGGAGGTGTGAGACAGCAGCATGCCCACGGTGACGTACTGCATCAGGCGTGCTGTTTTGGCATCGATAATGCATTCTACTGTCGATTTGGGGAGGTGATCAATGACTTTGGTATCGTAGGCGATGTGGCCTTGGTCGATCAGCTTCGCCACGGCCAGAGCAGTGATAGCTTTCGAGATACTGCATGCTTGGAAGACGGTCTCTGCATTCTCACTTCCACGTGTGATAACGTGGGCAGTTGTCTTGCCGTCTTCGAGGATAGCGAGAGATGCGGATGGTACGCCGTCTTGGTTGAGCCGGTCAGCTGAAAGGACAGATGCTTCGAGTTGTGCGAGAACAGTCATGATTGCCGGAAGAGTTTGTGACATGATGAGAATGTATAGAGGATCAGAAATAACAGTACTTATCCTTCAGGCACAGAGAATCCAGAGCTTTATTCCTTCAGCTCATGTTCGTCGGTGTCCGCATACGTGGTCATCTCGTATATCCGATGCCGGAAGTCAATTGTTGAGGTTTAGAAGCTGCGATAATAAGCTGCGATGCAGCCGTCTCCTCGACAGCTTAACGACTTGAGTGCTATGAGGCCGTGCATAACGTTCTATGCAACGAAAACACCCTTGTCGCCCGGCCTCCCGGCCAATGTCCGGATGGTACAGTTGTTGCGAGCCTACAGACACTCGAGGGAGGCAAGCACTGTGTTGTCCAGCGCGTTACTCTTATTGCTGTATCGTATGCCCCAACGGACTCGAGATATGATTGATGATCAGCGTTAGATTGTACGTGTACAGCTCCGCGATGTGAAGTTGAGCGTGGCTACCAACCTGCTATATGAACGGCAGAAGTGATACATCGTTGGGGCACGTGAGCTTTACGCTAAAACACACAATCGCGCCTTCCCATGCTTCCCCGGATCTCAGAGCCCGTTCTTGCCAATCACAACCCCGACTGCAGCTCCACTTCAGCGCCTATCTCATGCAGGCGTCGTTAGAGGCAACGCTCTAGAAAAGTTCCGCGCGGGATGCAATGACTCTCCTCTTCAGAACTCAAGGCCGTCGATGAACACGCACTCACCCATTGACCAACAGGCAACTGCATACCCTGTCGCAGCTCAGCTCAACCCCAGGACACCTCGTCGACTACGAGACCACCACTTCCATCGAAGTCCCACAGCAACGTCCGCAGCGCTGCCTGCCTGTGCTCAGGCGAGCTACACCCTCCAACCTGCCATGCTGAGGTCCTCACAGCCATTGTCGGGGCCATCTGCCACCGCCGATGGCGGGCTATTCTCATACTCGTGCTGGCAGTAGGACGTCAGTAGGACCTGGCGAAGAGCTACCGAGTGGTTCTTGCAATTATCGAGACATTAGCACCACCTCACAAGCACCAGTCTGCGGCTGCACGAAGTTCTGGTTGAATGTATGTCATTTCAATGTCAACGATGGCGGCGTAGAAAGAGCATGGTGTTTCTGCGGCCACCACGCCTGTTTCCACAACGCCTTCTCCCAGCAGCAGGAACAAGAGCAGGTGCTAGCCAGCAGTCGCGTGATCGCTGCACAAGGCCTTGGTATTCGACCCGACTCCCGCTCGCAGTCGCAGAGCATCAACACGCGAGTGTTCCAGGCGCTGAACGAGTTTGCACGTTTGCAGGAGGATGGGGAACAGGCGTCTGATACGAATTCAAAGCTACCATCAACCACTGCACCCAGCCTTGTAGAAGAGCCGTGGCATGCGTCCGAACGCTGGTTGCAACAGGGCCAGCAAAACCTTGGTCCCATGCCACCGCCTGTTGTTATACCTACCGGTTCTCGAATAACAGAGGATTACAGCGCGACCGAGGTAGCTACTCCCAGCATTGCAGGCACACCAGATTTCCGTGCATTGGCGGCTTCGTCGTCTTCCGGTAACAGGCCCTCTCCGGGGCATCTGCAGCCGGGAAATTTGCAACGGCCTCGGATCGAGCCTCCTAGATTGACTTCAAACGAACGGACAGCTAATGTCGAGGGGCCCGCTCCGGTGAGAAATACCACCCCAGACCTTCAAAACATCCTTCAGACCTATGGCCGCCGATTGGATATCCTGGAGACCCTATCTTTCTCGCATGTTCCTGTCGAAGAACTACAAGACCGATTTGAGCACTTCGATGGCCGAATCTTGGATCTCGAACAATGGCGTGTCGATCAGGACCAACGAGAGCCAGCTCCAGACCATATTCGGAGTACACATGCTCGAGAACGTCGTATGCTACCTGCCGAAGCAAGCTCATTTGATTCAGACGAGTCGTTCGACATGAATGCGGCTGCGCATGCTGAGGCCGTCGTCCTCGCGACTCTAGCTGCGAACGCTGAGACGCACCCTCGAATCGATGCTCTCGAGAGCCGAGTACAAGAGCTTGAACAGACTGCTTTGCCGTCTTTCGCTAGACCGTGGCGTGTTCAAGTGGTTCTACTCCCATGGGGCCGTGATTTGAAGGGAATATGGTTCTCCGCGACAGAGGCGACCCGTCGATCCACTATGGCGAACACTCAGCTCACCGAGGAATGGACGGGCGCCCAGAGCGGCCCAAATCTTTCTTTCAACTCTGCAAGCGGTGCATGGACGACTGAGTCTATTCAAGCCTGGGCCAAGGAGGCACAAGAATGGCTATCTCCGAAAGCTTGTGGTCCCAGCGGCGCAGTCTTCCAGCGGCTAGCGAGTCGTGGTCTCGTCCGTGATATGACGCTCAGAGAATCTGACGCCCGACACATTGCCAACATGATCGATAGCACATTTGGAGAGCTCGGTATAGGCGGGAAGGACGTCAGCGGAGCAGAAGAGACGAGACGTTACCAGGCATTGCAGCAGTCACTCATCCCACTACGCAAGGTGCGAAAGTCGGCCCGCCTGCGGTTCCTGAGTCCTGCTGAGATGGTCACTTCGGCGAGCTGGACTGCTTCCTTCTTGGACTCGAGTGTGTTTATGAAGGTGGGCGATGGACAGAGGAGGCTCTATATCACGACTCCTGAGGCGTATTCTCAGCCAAACACGAATGACGTATGGTCATGGAAACGTCTACGTGGTCTCACTGCCTTCGAAGCAACCGCCGGAGAACAGGCCGCTCGAACAGAGAACGTTGCCATTGAGGCATGCTGGAGCTACAACGAGCGCCTTGATCGATCCGACAGCTTGCACTCATCGTTCGCTACCCGCGACTCGCAGTGGAGCACTCGGAGTCAATTTGCGGTGGACGATCCGGACGATATGGACGACAACCCAATGCAATCTCAACCCCAATTACGACCACAAAGGCAAAGGACGGCCTCACTACCCGAGTCAAGCGAAGCAGCAGGACAAGCGAAAGCAGCCTTGCCAAAAAGACGTGTCGCCTCCTTTGAGCCGGTGCCCTCTGTCAACTCCCACAGCGACGAACGCGTAGAGATCAACCCAAAACGTCGTCGTATCACTGTATCTCCTGAAGCTGAGCGGAGAGGAGTCAACTTTACGCCTCGATGGTCCCGTGAGCCTCCTTCACCGTTCACGTCGGAGCCTGCAGTCGAAGCAAGGAGCCAAGGTGCAAGCAGCAGCCGCAAACGCGGTACCACACCTTTTGCGTATGCGACACCGCACAGCAACAGCAACTTTGTTGGGCGCGTGGAGCTCGCGAGCGGTGACGGTGATACGGAGGTTGCCACTGATATTGTTGAGCGAGAGGAGGAGTGGGAGGGCGTTGAAGAAGGGCTCACGAATCTCGATGATAGCGAGAGTGTTGATGATAACGAGGACCTGGAGGATGGGCTCAGTCTCTACGAGGACTGACGAGAAGACATGACCGGTCAGTTGATTGCATTTGAAGCGTGGGCGTTGGTGGGAGCATATATTTATACGACAACGACGAAGGGTCTGGTCGATATGGATATGGGAATGGCATGGCATGGACATCGATACTTTGTTTCCCGCTGCTGGCAAGATTGACGCCGCGGCGATGTAGATTTGAGGGACTCTCTACCAGTGTAGAGTATATAGATAGAGAATCGAATCTCCCATCAGGAACAGATCCCAAACTGGAAGGAGCGACTTGGTTGCGCGGAAAGTGCAGACCAGGGTGTTTGCAACGACACTTACACTTCCTTCTCCGGCTTGAGGTTCTATCGTATACCACTCAGCAGTCATATATCAGCGCCGGTCACTGGAAATGATCTTAGGGATCACCTTCATGCTCATCCCACTATCTGCGTTCCACTCCTAACTTCAGGTGTCAAGAACATCCACGAGATCACCACATCAACAGCAGTCACTGGAGAACATCCACGAGAACACCTTCTCGTTCATTTCGCTTCTTTCTTCTCCTAACTTTAGGTGACATCGCATACCCTCTAACAGCAATACACCAGAGTGTCTTTGTTTGCGAAGCACAATCTACTTTGCGTAGTGCCGTGCAACTGCCTGCTCAGACTAGCTAATAATGGAGAGATTATGTCGCTCTACTTCCTGGCTTTCAGGCGGTCAAAGGCTCCTCAACGATCCTCTCCGAAGTCGACCTGCTGCCTGCAACCTTCACTGTGGCTTCAGCTGCAGCTGAGTACCAGTTGTACCGAACGAGATGCCCACAGATCATCATCTCGTTGGCCAATACCAGCAATAGCTCCTCGTCGAAATAAGCCCACGCTCGAGAATTCGACTTCCCTTCTATACCCAGATCTTCGTCGCTCAACAGCAACGGCTCGCAACTGACCTCTGCGGAACTCTATCGCCTTTGGCGCTTGACCGGCACACTAGCTCTAGGGTACCATATTCTCCCATGAGAACAAGCTACACCTTGGTACGAATTGAGAAGTCGACCTCCAGAGTGGCGGTTTCATCGCTGGTGGTGGGTGACGTGGTAAGCATGAACCAGAAACCGCATCCGCCGCAACCACGCATTATCGCCGTGCCTGGCATAATCTCTAACGGGAAGGTACATAGGTACGGCTGCCCTTGCATGAATGATGCTCCCACACGCTCGCTTTAGCGCATGCAAGTCAGAGGTTAGGCACATATCGACGGCCCCTCATTGGAGCTCCACACGAAGTCGAGACATGGTCACTCTTATTAACGACAGCAAGCAGCACTCGCTCTATGTGAGCTGATGAGCTGTGTGACCGGCCAGCCGTGTGCGCACACCGAGCTCCATCCTTGCATGCTGTCCTGATGACACCAACCAAGAGCTACGATATGCGAGATCCGCACGTGTCAGTCCGGTGTGAGCCTCACACTTGCATGTGATCGTTGCTCCGAGCCTTGTAACGCACAGGAACAAAGACCAGCACCGCAACACAGAACAGACGGTGTAGACCCACGGCGCAACCGTCAGAGAGACTGTATCTCGCAAACGCTCTCGACACGACCAACTCACTCCGTACCTGAACAAGCTTGAGTAGCATCGCCAAGCTAGTAAGGTGGCTAGACGAGAGGTACCAGTGCCATCCCCACTCGATAGTGGGTTGTCGGCGGCTTCAGACTCTGGATGTCCGACGCATTCCGCGCGGTTGAGGTGTGTTGGGTCACACCATCGCGCGAAGGAAGAGAATATCCTACTGGAAGCCTGGCCGTCTGCATGATGAAGGAAATTTCACTGGAGACCCGGCCCGTTCATTTATATACACTTCGGGATCTACTCGCCTACCTGTCGATCTAAGCGCACACTCCCCTCGCGTCACAAGCAGGGCACCCCACTTCGTTCCCCTCTATGCAGCACTTACTCTGCGTCGTCTTACCTCCTACTCGACGGTTGCTGCAAACTAGGTGTGGATCTTGCCACATCCTCGGAAAGGTTGTATCGTCGAAATCTGGGCGCCTATTAGCATCAGCCCTTTCGCGTCAGCGAGCGCATTCGGGTGGCGGGAAATCCTAGATCCTGCACCTCGCCGCAGTCCAGTTTCACATCGTACCTCGACGGCCTTATCAGTCATCTGCGCATTTAGCCTCGTCATCACCACTCTACTGCTTTTCGCTTCGAGGCTACCTGTTGATGTCCTTCACGATTGACGACTAAACCCTTCGATCAGCTGCTATTATTATTCACGTCTATCCTTAACGACAATTGGCCGAGTCTGTTACGTTCCGTGCTGCTCACCGGGACGGATAGCGTGCGCATTCGAGGAGCGCAGTCCGACGATAACCGGCTGCCTGCGAGGTCTGAAACGTCGCTGGATAGAATACTCGGCAGCTCTGCGACCGGGACGGTAGTACATAAGGCCCGCGCACCACATAACATGCTAGCAGCGAAGGACTTGCGATAGTGCGATCGTTGTACGAAGTCGGCGGTGCGCCGCTCGATAGCCTCGACACGGCCCTCGTCGCCAAAGATGGCGACCTTCTCAGCTGTCAACACATCGATCCAGCTTCCCGAGACCACCCTGGCAGGAGGAGAGAGAACGCCAACGACGCTGAAACCGCTCTCGAACTCGTCGCAGCCCTCGAACGACTTGTTGGACGACACAACGCCGAGAACACCAACAAGGCATGAGTCTGGAGGAGTCACCGGACAACTGCCTTTACCCGACGAACCATTCACGCCCGCGGATACCAAAGACGCCATACCCGAGCCGCAAGAGTCGTTCCAGCGCGGTTGCTCGCATACTGCTTCGGGAGCACACGACGATGGTGACATCGAGATGGGTGAGGGTGGAGATGATCCGGAAGACGACGATGAATCGGACAACGACAGCATTACAAGCGATTCTCAGCGACCATCGAAGAAGAAGAAAGGGCAGCGCTTTTTCTGCACCGACTTTCCGCCTTGTCAATTGAGTTTCACTCGGAGCGAGCATCTTGCAAGGCATATCAGGAAGCATACTGGAGAACGTCCGTTCCAGTGTCATTGCTCTCGAAGATTCTCGCGGCTCGACAACCTCCGGCAGCACGCTCAGACCGTACATGTCAACGAGGAGATACCTGGCGATTCGCTCGCTGCCACAAGCACGAGATTCCAGCGACAAATCAGGACGGACAGGGTTCGCCCACCCAGTAACAGGTCGCGGGCCTCGACCATGACCAGCAACGGAGGTCACAGTAGAGGACACAGTCGGAACTTGTCTACGTCCAGCATTGGTTCCACGGTCTCGAACGTTAGTGTAGCCGAAGACCCTCGGAGACGACCACAGCCTCTGGCTATGGCCAATGATCCGACTTCCCGTGCTCGCTTGTCACTTGAGACGTACAACAATACACCTGGTACCCCACTGCAGCCACCCTTCACGTCTTACGCCCAGTCGCCTACTGGGTACAGCACGCCAACTTCGACGGTGTTCTCCGCTGGTCCCGATAGTCCCAGATTCCAGTCTGGTATGACTTCTCCAACGTCTTCGCTGGCCCGGTCTTCATTCTACAACGGGGCTCGTCGTCGATTGTCCTATCCTAACAATCCTCCGTTTCAGAGTCCGAACAGCAACACGTATCCGCCACAGCAATACTTCAGCCCAATCCCCAGCGGTACTGCTGCGACGTTCTCGCAGAACAGCAGCGTCTACGGTAGTCCTACCAGCTCTATGTTCTCTCACGGCCGCCGTGACTCCGAGACGGATTTCGAGTATCGCAGGAGAACGTGGCATCCGAGCAGCAACTCTGGCTATTCTCAACGACCAGCGACCAGCGGTCTATCCTACCATCAAACGCCAGACGACCACCGACCTGTTTTGTCAAGTCAGCCTGCTGCTAGTCAAGTTACGAGGCTTCCCGGGATAGAGAGCTTCGACTACGTGCCACCGGTCAACGCCCGCCAACAATCTAGCCCAATGATGGTCGACTCGAGTCCTCGTGCTCCGAGCTCTGGACGACCTTCCGATGCAGGGCTGCACCAAGGTATCACTAGACTGGACCTCACTGCTGCCAATGCTCCCCACGAGGCACAATGGCATGGTCCTCAGCCGTACATGATGGCGCAATCTGGTTACCCAAGCCATCAGCCTGCAACCGTGGCACCACACCAGACCCTCCAGCATCCTGTCTCGATGCCAGAACCGCCTGTCACACCGAGGAGGAACAAGCGACAAGCGTGGTACGGGGGCCCAGTCAACCAATCCTTGTCCCACCGACCCTCTCCAGAAGACTCCGGCAGCAGTGATGGTGTGCCCACGCCGGGCAAAACACAAGGCACCGAGTTTCACCCGGTAATCATCAATGCCAACGTGCCCACGGATGCATACCCCCACGGTTCCGCCGCAGTTGAAGAGCAGAAAGTAAACCAAGAGCCAGCTCGGACCGACTCAGGCTATCAGTCCTACCCGCGAGATTCGCACTCGCAGCCATACGCTATGCAGACCGGTCACGACGCCCGCTTCGCCATGAGCTACCAAAGTCAGCCGAAAAATGACATGACCGGCCTCGAAGCTCTTGTCGCCGCAGCTACGAATGAGCAACGTGCCGTTGAACGATCATGAGATATAACCTCTCTTCGCATCCCTCCTCTCCCACCATATACGACATAACGATGCAACGAATTATTGAGACGCTTTGGAACGATTGTGGATGAGACATCTAATGGCGGCTTTAGTGCTGATTTCATGATACCCATATGATCTCCTTGAGCACTTGCTTACCTGCAGCGTTCTGCGATCGGCGTTGGGTGTGGTTTTTGCTTTGGATACCACTTCGTTGTTATGTGGGAGCAAGGCGGACTCTCATCATGCTAGTTCATCTCAGTTCTTAGTGACGCAGGATGGACCCTTTCATGGAGCACATACTCTACTCTACGTACTCACGATCACCTCATGCCCGCTGATCGACTTTTCTATGGAGTACTTCAATACTTTCGTCGCCGCGTACTATCATGCTCGCTAAAGTCTGACTCCTACTACGGCTCAGTACGCCTGAGACTCCTGACAGCCATCCAGTCACTTTTCTGCGTAGCTCAGGCTCAAATCGTTAACCGTAACCCACTGCTCGGCGCACCAATCGCACAGACCTCGCACACCCGACACACGGTGCCTTTGTACCTCGTCTGGTACTTGATGCCGTCGAACGGACACGCGAAGCTGGTTTCACCGGCGTAGATGGGCGTGTAGGAGGCGCCGCAGATGTCGAACTCGCCGAAGGTGTCGAATTCGATGTCGAGGGCGTCGTTGGGGGAGCGTTCGCAGACGGCTTTGATTTTGCGTGCCTGTGGTAGGGTCAGTAAGAGTGTGCGGGTAAGGGTAGTGGTTGAAAAGATAGGCTTACCGTCTCCTTAAACTTAGCATTCGTGCCGCGCTCAATAAGCGCGTTCGCGAATCCAAGAGCGCTGCCGAGCTGCTTGTTCTTGTTCGCGAAGTTCATGGCGGAGAACAGCGCCAGCGTTTGGTGCTGCGGCTCCATGGCCGGGACTGTGAAGTAGGCTGACAGCTCTAAGCTTCGCTTCTTGATGTCGTCGGAGAAACTGCTGATGTCTGTCTCTTTGCCAGTGGATTTCCGTCGTTCAAGCTCGATGGACATGGCTAGGACGTATTGCGCGGCGAGCTTGATCGCTGCTTGTGCCTCTTGCGCTTGTGCTTGCGAGCTGACGGCGTTCACCATGAGAAGGTGCAAGACCTTCTTGAAGGCTACGACGCCGTCTTCGAGTTTGTTCGCCTTCATTGCGTTCTTTCCAGCGGTGAGCTCGCCGCTTTGAACGGACTCGAGGTCACGCGGTATCAGTGGCAGTACTTTTCGCGAATCCGTCTCTGTGAGCGTCCTCCGCACATAGTTGACAAGCGGTGGCATGCCAGAGTTGCCGGGGAGGAAAGTCCGTGTGGCTTGATATATCTCCATGAAGCGCTCCTCCAAGGGCTGGAAGTTGACAGCTCCAATCTGCCGGCTAAGCAGATTCATCGCGGTGTCGAAGCTGCCACCAGCTGCGTGATCGGCCGCGAGCGGAGAGTTGCGCGTCCAAAGATCTGCCTCGCTGCTTCCAGGTCCTGCTTCGGTGCTCTCGACGTTCACGAAGTCCTCTTCGGTTTCCGCAGCAACATCGTCGCCCATATCCCACCCAGCGGCAGCATCATCGTCTTCTGCTTCCTCGAGATGGCCATTGCGCTCTGGCTCCTCAGCAAGGAGGTCATCTTCACCATACCCGTTCGCATCGGGCGCGGCAGTCTCATCGCCTTCAGCAAGCATGGCCTTCTCAAACGAGCTTGCACCTGTAGCTCTGGTGGGCCAGTTGGCCTTGAAAGTCGGCGCGATGGCCTTCGGTGGTGCGGATGGCGCTCCGGCATTAGGCAGCTTCACTTGGTCCTCGGCCATGCCGCACGCTTCGAGGATCTCCTGGCACTGGTCGTCGAGTCCATTCGCTTTGGCCGTAAGGTATGCAAGAGGGTATTGATCGAGCTCCTTGAACATCTCGATGCGGTTCTGCACATCGCCAAGATACAGCGAGTTCTGATAACGGCTGATCATGTCTCCTCTGTGATCAGCGATTTTGGCCATTCGTTGTAGTTTCTCTTGGTCGCCAGTCGCGAGGTACAAGAAGGAGAGCTTATCGAAACTTCGCAGCTTCTGGTATGTCATCTCAACGACTTGGTGATTGCCGTGCGCCAATGCCTCGTTCGTCAGACGCTGCCATAGCTGAGGTCTGTCAAGCTGCTTTGCCATCTCCACAGCGACATCGAGGTTGCCACACTCAACAGCAAGCTCGAAGCGTGTCTGAGGGTCCTGGACGAATTGTAGCGCGATTTCGGGGTAGCCCTTCTTCTGAAGATATGAGATAATGCTCTGGCCCACCAAGCTCGAGTTCTTGATAATGTTGAGCATTTCGTCGTAATGCCGCTTGACTAGTGCAAGCTTGAATCGATATTCAGTTGGGTCGATGGTAAGGACTTTGGGCTTCGCGGCACGATCCAGGCAGTAGACACTCCTTCCCTTCACTCGTACAAGGTACACAGTCTGCTCCAGTGTGCGCACGATACCGTTGTCGCCGTTCATGAGTGTGTACTTGATGTGGTTGAGCGTCGAGTACAGCAGCACACCAGCATCGTCCCAACATGCGCTCTTGATTCGAATCGTCTCGTGCAGAGTGCTAACCTGCTTGAGCGATTTGTCGACAACAGTGACATTGTGCTTGCTGAGTAGTGCAGCATGTAGGCCGTCTGTGGACCACACCACATACTTCACGCCGGTGACTGCGAGTTCTGCAAGTTGCTTCTTTTGCTGGATGTCGTAAAGGTATACCATGGTAGGGGCGATCAGCAGCAGGCAGCCAGTGCCGCCAAAGACCATATCACTTGTCCCATGAGGTGGCTTGATGGTCTTGGTAGTCGAGTTCGAAAGGTCCTTGATGTCGATCTGGCTCGTGGATGAGTTGAAGACGGCAAAGCGATTTCGAGCAACGAAGACAGCTGCGTTACCTTGACCGCGCATGGTGTTTGATGGTTCGACAGCTCCTGAAGCGTCGCGCGGTAGATTTATGAGCTCGTATATCCCATTGTCGCCAGGAGAGGTGACAAGAATGGATCGTTCGGCAGGATTGTATGACATGCTGCGCGGCGGTACCCCGGCGGGTCCAAGTTTCTTCAGGGACAACATGGATGGGCTCTCAACATTCTTGGTGAAGTCGTACGATCGGACATGCTTCTCCTTGGTGATGTAGAAAAGCTGGTTTTGGTGCAGGGCTGACGCAGGCCTCTCCCGCTCGAGCTTGAAGACCATAACGCCATTGTCGTGGCCAGCAGCGAAAAGGTTGATTTCTGGATGAGCAGCAATGACCCAGAAACGATCGTTTTCGCGCTTGAAGGATTGCACCGAGGATCGCTTGTTGAGGTCCCAAACTCGGATTGTCTTGTCCTCGCCAACGGACAAGATGAGATCCTGATGAGGGTGGAAGAGCGCTGCCGATGCGTTCTGGAAGTGCCCTCTGCAAGTATCGACCTCCCAGGCCTTGGTCTCGCTCATGCGCCACAGCTTAACGAGTCTATCGTCACCAGCTGAAACGATCAGGGGTAGCGTAGGGTGGAAAGAGACCCAGTTCACACCCCTGTCGTGGCCTTCAAGCACGAATTTGACCACCGCATCCGTGTTGCCAAACATGTCTGCCTGATTTTGTGCTTGCCTTGCAATCTGGTCTTCAAAAGTCATAGATGTGGGCGCGGAGTGCTTCTTTCGTAGTCCTGAGATATCCCATACTCTGACAGACTGATCAAGCGAAGCAGATACAACCAGGTCCTCCTTCGGGTGGAATTGCGCGCACATTGTGTAGTGATTGTGGCCGGTCATTGTGCAGACTGTGACGGATTAGCAGTGCTCAACTCCTTCCTCCGGATAGTATACACACTCAAGGACCTGTTCTGCCAATTCCATATCCGGATTGTTTGATCGTCAGAGCTGGATATGATCCACGGCAGCTCATGGTGGAAGAAGACCGTCCGCACGTAGTCCAAATGCCCATTGAGTGTGAACAGGCATCTTCTTGTCTGATATGACCACACCTTGATCTTGTAGTCGTCCCCTCCCGAAACGAACAATGGCTGCGTCTTGTGGAAGTCTATTCCTCTCACCGGCCCATCGTGCTCTTCGAAGCGGTCTATGAGGGTTCCCATACGGTAGTCCCATAGCTGGATGGTCGAGGAGTGTAGAGAGACGAGGATCCATGGTCGTTTGGGGTGAAATGCTATTCCTTTCGCGCGCGACGACTTGGACTCGAATTTGGTGAGCATGGTGGAGGTGTTCATTGTGGCCGCTTAGGAGGGTGCCCGGGTACCAATCATTGGCAGAAACCTGATTCAAACACCAGAAGAGGCGATGTCAGGTATGTGAAGTCTTTACGACTGCCTGGAAGGGTACCGTGGCGCTGCGATCTGTTCTTGACTTTGTCATTCGTTGCCAGCTGGAACTTGGGCATAGTGCAGCCTCAGGCCGCCAAAGCGCCAAGTCTAACTTTCTACGCACCACCTTCTAAAATCTTCGTAGCTTCAACTTTACACGCCCAGCGACGGCCTATCACCGCAAACAACAGCGACAATGGGTATCGGTAAGGTCACGACTATGAAGTATGTATATGTAGTAACAGGACTGACTGGAACATCTGTTAGATCTCGACGCACACCACCAGCGGGACACGCACCGCAAGAGGCCCAAGAGTGACAACCCGTATGTCCTCTCGAACTTCCAGAGAACGACGCAGTTATGCTAATCACTCCTTCGCCAACCTCAGATACCTCGGACTCCTCCACAAGCTCTACACCTTCCTCGCCCGCCGTACCGACTCAAAGTTCAACAAGACCGTCCTGCGCCGCCTGTGCATGAGCAAGATCAACAAGCCCCCGGTTGCGCTTTCCAAGATCGTCGCGGTGACTGCGAACTCACACTCCGCGAAGACATACGAGGGCAAAGTCCGTGCTATTGTCGGCACTGTGACAGACGACACCCGCCTCTATGAGGTCCCGAAGATGACCATCTGCGCTCTCCGCTTCACGGCCACTGCCCGTGCACGCATTGAGAAGGCTGGCGGCGAGTGCTTGACCTTCGATCAGCTCGCCATGCGCGCACCAACCGGTTCGAACGTCATCCTCCTCCGTGGCCCCAAGAACTCCCGTGAGGCAGTTAAGCATTTCGGCTTTGGCCCACACTCAAACAAGGTATGCACGGATGCAATGCAGGGACGCGATGCGGAGATACTAACAATCACCGTAGAAGCCGTACATCGAGAGCAAGGGCAGGAAGTTCGAGAGGGCTCGTGGTCGCAGACGGTCGCGTGGCTTCAAGGTCTAAGAGCGGGATTGAAGTCGTGGTGTTCTGGTGTGCTCTGGCGATGGCTAGTTTTGCGGCATCATGAAGTGGGTGGAGAGACAGCAGATCGAAGCCGGAGGTATGCTTCGAAGCGTATAGTCAGGCATGGCGTTGCTTCGATAAGCTTCACAAATCATGAAACGAAAACATCGAGCACGAGAAATGTTCTTGGATGCTCAAGTTATGCCAGGCTGTGTCCTTTCTTCCAAGCATTGAGAGTGTCGATCTCGAAGTGCCACCCATCATCGCAGTGTTTTGTTGTGCTCGTGATCACGATACTTCTCGCGTAACACTGTCTGGCTCCGAATGACGATGTGAAATTTACCTCGTAGCCCTATATCATTGGATAGTTTGATTCGTGAGTCGAGAAGATATATTTGACCTCAGGTTATGGCTTGCCTAGAAAATTCCTAAACCACAACATCCACCAAATTCGCAGCCGCAAAATTCAAGCGCATGGTCACAATGAGCACCTGGTAACCTTGAAAGAATACACCCACCATGGAGAAGAAAGTAGGCGTCCTAGGAGGCGGCCAACTCGGAGCCATGTTGGTGGAAGCCGCGAACCCTCTCAAAATCCAGGTGAACATCCTGGACGCGCCCAACTCGCCAGCAAAGCAGGTCATCAGCAACCATGGAGGACACATCGACGGCTCATTCAAGGACCCGGAAGCTATCAGAAAACTCGCCGCTGGATCTGATGTTGTCACTGTCGAGATTGAACATGTCGACACCTACGTGCTGGAAGAGATCTCGAAAACTGTAGATGTGCAGCCGAGCTGGCGAACTATCCGGACGATCCAGGACAAGTACGCGCAGAAGGAGCATTTGATGGCTCATGAAGTCGCTGTTGCTCAGTCTGTGGCGCTTAAAGAGGCTTCAGCGGATGAGCTTGGTAGAGTGGCAGACGAGCTGGGACTACCGTTTATGCTCAAGTCACGGAAGGAGGCGTACGATGGGAAGGGCAACTTTCCTGTCAAGAGTAGACATGGCTTCGGGCCTGCGCTGAAAGCGCTTGGTGGCAATCGAGAGCTGTATGCTGAGAAGTGGGCGGAGTTTAAGATGGAGCTTGCTGTCATGGTTGTCAAGACGAAAGACGATGTGCTCTCGTTCCCTACTGTTGAGACGATCCATGAGAACAGCATATGCAAGCTTGTGTATGCGCCTGCTCGCGGTGTGTCAGACTCGATCAACAAGGAGGCTCAGGAACTCGCCAAAAAGGCAGTGTCATGCTTCTGGGGCAAAGGTATGTTCGGTGTTGAGATGTTCCTACTGCCTGATGATACACTTCTGGTCAACGAGATCGCACCTCGACCGCACAATTCTGGCCATTACACGATTGAGGCCTGCCCGATCTCGCAATACGCAGCACACCTGCGAGCAATACTGGATCTACCACTCCAACAAGAGGACCTCGTGCTCGATAAGCAGGCCATCATGCTCAACATTCTGGGCGGCGAGACACCAGACTCGCACCTGGCATTCGAAAGGGAGGCACTCAAGCAACGCCGGACCAGCATTCACATGTACGGCAAAGGGCAAGCGAAGAAAGGCAGAAAAATGGGTCACATCACCGTCACAGCGGCCACCATGGCTGAAGCAGAACAGCTGATTGAGCCGATGATCTACTTCGCGGACACAGGCAAGGTACTCGAACGTCCCAACCCCCCTAAAGAGCAACCCGTAGTAGCAGTAGTAATGGGCTCCGACTCCGACCTCCCCGTCCTCCAACCTGGCCTCGCCATCCTCGCCAAATTCTCCATCCCCTACGCCACCCGCATCACCTCCGCCCACCGCACCCCAACCTGGATGGCCGAGTTCGCGTCCTCAGCTGTCTCGAACGGGATCAAATGCATCATCGCCGCAGCAGGCGGCGCGGCGCATCTTCCAGGCATGACGGCCGCTTACACGCCACTACCCGTGATCGGTATACCCGTGAAACCGACTATTGGCGATGGGATGGATAGTCTACTCAGCATCTGCAACATGCCGAAGGGTGTGCCGGTGGCCACCGTGAGTGTGAACAATAGTATCAATGCTGCGTTGCTGGCGGCGCGGATACTTGGGGCCGGCGACCCGGTGATGCGGAAGCGGGTGGAGCAGTATATGGCTGATTCCGAAGCGGAGGTTAGAGAGAAGGATAGACGGTTGGAGGAGATAGGAGCGGTGGATTATGCGGAGAAGTATCTTGCGAAGAAGTAGACGAGCAATAAGTCAGGATAAATGAGAGCTGTATCTGTAATGCGTCTAGCGCTGCTAGATATCAAACTCCTGCGCTCAAAAGTGCTTCCTGTTAGATTCGTGCATCGTATCATCTTCCATCATCTCATCAGTCCAAGCACGTGTGTACGCCTGCACTGCCAGTAGGTAGGCTAACCGTGGTATCTCAAGCAAATCGCAAAGATCGTCAACCTTGATATTGGTACATCTCGTCCCACCGCGCTCACACCTCTCCCCACCCACCCAGCGCACCAGAACTCATAGCAGCTCCACTGCCCACACTACCGACGCTGCCGCCTATATCCCAATAATGCCTCGAACTCCCACTCATACTCCTCCGACTCCTCTTAGTACTCTGGCTCGCACAATCACTACTCCCCACCCGCTTCTGCGCGATCTGCTGCAATTGGTGCCGGCGCAGCAGCGAATCGCGGCGTCGACTCTGCGCTGCAGCGCGGTCAGCGGCACGAGACACGAGCGGGTTTTGGCGGCGTATGACTTCGGCTCTACGGAGAGACTCTGGAGATGTGCCGAGAGCGGAGGCAGAAGCGGTGGTCCAGGACGCTGGCAGAGGGCCGGAGGGTTGAGATGGTGCACTGGGTGTTAAGGAGGACGAGCGCGAGAAGCGGCGTCTGAGGTAGGTAAAGATCATGGAGACGTCGATATCGCGTTCCCAATAGGCGCGTTCGGATTCGAGGCGGGATTGTTCGGCCGTGTCGTCAGGTTCTTCCTCGATACCCCAGAGTGAGGAATCTGGCGCTTCAGATGGGGAGTGAGGTGGGTGAGAGAGAGTGGGCGCGAACATTGGGTCGTTTGAGATGGCGTTGGCGCGCTCTTCTCTTCGTTGTTGTCGGAGGGAAGATTGTCGTGCTGGGATGTCTCGCGCCAAGAGGCCGGCATACTCTGGCGCTTCGTTGAGGGTTTGGAGATATGTGCTGAACGCTCGACCATCGTGCTCGGTCAGTTGGTGGACTAGCACGCCAAGCTCACGAGCAATGTGGTTGAGCAGCTTGACCTCCCAGCTGTATCCGGGATCGGCGAAGGAGACTCTCGATTGTGTTGGTGGTGATGCAGTGGCCATCGCTATGGGCGAAGGCTGTGCAGGCGTAGGCGACGACTCTTCTGGTAGAGACTCTCCGAAGATGACCGATAATGTGTTCTCATCCAGCCCGATCAGGTCTCGAATGACTCGTCTTGTGATGCGCTGCCAGAACGACTCAGTCGCGGGCTGCTCCTCATGCTTAGACTCCGATTCCGATTCTTCAGGTATGACTTCCGTCGCCCTGAACAGTGTACTCTCGTTCATACTCGCCCTGAGATCCATTGATTGGCTTGCGCCGCTCATCCGACTCATCCTCCTTCGCCTTCGCCTTGTCTCCTTCTCGATCTCATCCAGCACAGCTTTGCTCTGCTCTATTCGCCATTGCTCAATTCGTGCTGTCCGCTCATCTTCAACATCGACCTCGTCTTCCTCGCCCAGTGCATCCATCTTCTTCTGCACGCTACTCCTCCGCCTGACATGCTTCTTCCGCAGCGGGTTGTGTCGCTCAAACTGCCACAAATGGTCTTGCAACCCGGCCGAAGACGGAAACGTGCCAAAGCCATCATGCATTGGTAGTACCGTTCCACCACTCTGATCGAGGTTGTTCGAGGTGGCCGAGAAAGGATTGTGGTGGAACGCGTGCAGTCCATCATCCAGGCTGTCCAGCTCAGCGCCATCGTCATCAAACTCGGTGCCTTGACACGTCAAATCGTTGTCCGGGTTGTCATCCAATGGCTGCGATCGGACATGTGTCTCCAATGATCCAAATTCGGACAACTGTGTTGCTGTTCGAGGCGTTTGCGATGTCCTTGACTGATCGTCATTCTGCGCCGGCGAGAACAGGATCCACTCCTGCGACTCATCTATCGTCCTCTTGCGTGCCGGTGATGCCGGAACTTGTTCGTGTGTAGGTTTCGCCGGCGAGACCTGCCGCAATGGCGCCGGTCGTTGTTGCGGTTGCTGGAACGCCATGGTTGATTGCAATAGCGGTGTTGACAAGGGAGTTGTCCTCGATAACGACGCCGCGTCGCTGGGTGAAGATTATACCGCTCTTATGCCTTGTGCGCCGCCCATCCGCTCCTGAATTTCTGATGTGCTCGCTGTTATGTCCGCGATCACCAATTCGTCATGATCTCGCTGTCACTATCGATAGACAGGGGTGCATAGTCTACCTATCTCGGAGGTGTGGCTGACGAGGGCGTCGAAGGATACGGCCAATTGATCAAGATGGTCGTTACGATTGTTGTTGGCGCTCTTGTCGTGGAATGAGTAGCTTTTGGTAGCTATCGTCGTTGATCACGCGGTAGAACTAGCGTCAGGATGTCATATACCCGATATCGTTGATGTCGATGGACATTCGCTTTCCAATGGCGATAGCAAGGATTCGGGCTGTGATGTAGGAGAGGATAGTGAGTAAAATGGTATGGGAAAATGGTTGACCTCCTGAGACTCGACAAACGACGTGTCACGACATCTCATCAATCGCCATCACCTTTATCTTGCTTTGACGCAGCTCGCCGCGCTAGACATGCACCACCCGCGCCCGCGCCTTCTGACCGCAACCTGTGGCACACCTCCTACGGCTCTATGTCGGCTCACACGGGCCTACTTTGCATCCTTCTACAGCAGCTGCAGGCTACATCCAAACCCCATCCTCGCCTTCCCTCTCCTCCGCAGGCACTTCCCTAGATCCCCCAACGGAGTCATCGCAGTCATCACTTACCACAGCGAGCGCAGGTACGTCGAAACAGTACATGTGCCTCGCTGCCCGATTAGCAACGCCCCGTAAGCGACAGTGGCTGCGAGGTGTGCCTGTCAGTCAGCCCATGGCATGCCGCACACCTCCTTCCGGCATCGCAAGGCTTGTCTACAAATCCAGCGTCTTATGTGGCCCCAACCCTTTTTGTCTCAAGGTGCCTGAGGTGGGATAGGGTCAGGCGACCGTGGTGGTTCCATCAGCCTCGTGTAACAGGAGATCTTGGATAGCTGCACGACCACGACTAAGATGTGGCCAAATGTCTCGAAGCGGGATTGTTGATGGACGTTATACTGAGGCAATTAAGGCAGTATATATGTTGCTCACGCCTCTTCCAAAAGCTTCCTCACAACTTCCTTCGCCTTCTCGGGCTCCACAGTCCCGTCCTCACTCCTCCGAACCATCTGCCCAACAAACCACATCATCTTCCCCTTCTGCCACCGCCCCTTCGCCGTCTCCACCAGGTCCCGATTCTCGTCCATGATCTGCTCGGCGAGCTCTACATATTGCTCATCTGACAGAGGCCGCAGCCTCAAATTACCGTCCTCGATTAGCTGTTCGATAGTTGGCCGCTTTCCATCAGCAGGCAGATCATACAACGAAACGAGAAGTTGTTTCGCGGTCCGAGACGTGATTTGTTTTTGAAGGACATTGGCGATCAGATCCGCCAGCTCGACTTCAGTGATGGGGCATCGCTGCCACATCTCCGAAGTCGTGAACATGCCGCCGAGTTCGTGGAGCACCCAGTTGCCGACTGCTTTGCCCAGCTTAGCCTTCTTCTGTTCGTCAGGACCCAGTCGAGAGGAGAGAAGTTTGACGGTTTCTTCCATGTACTCCAGCCGGTCGCCGTCGTCGAGGCTGGCGAGGGTTCTCGCGTCTTTTGAGCTTAAGCCGTACTCCTTCTGCAACCGTGCTACTGTCTCATCTGGCAGCTCTGGTAGGGTATCTTTTAGGTGAGCGACTAGATCGCTGCCGATGATCAAAGGTGGAAGGTCTGCATCGGGCATGTAGCGGTAGTCGACTTCGCCTTCTTTGCCTCGTAGTCGTGTAGTCTCCGTAGCACCAAGAGTGAAGCCTCTGGTCTCGCCTTCGATGACTCCACCAGCTTCCAGAACCGAGATCTGTCGGTTTTGCTCAGCAACGATGGCGTTCTCGATCGCGGCGAAAGAGGACAAGTTCTTGATCTCTGTCCTCTGGCCGAGACCACTGACACCGCCGTAGTGTGATGAGCCGGAGGTGCCGCGTTTGTGGACCGACACATTCACATCCGCACGCAGGCCTCCGAGCTCCATACCCGTGACACAAGCATCGACACTCTTTAGTATACCCTGTATCTTCCGCGCCAACGCAGCCGCTGTCTGAGGCGAATGTATCTGCGGTAGCGTAATGATCTCTATCAGTGGATGCCCAGCTCTGTTCAGATCAACATGGTATGTGGATGGTGGATGATGTGTAGTCTTTGCCGTATCCTGCTCCATCTGTATCTGCTTGATACCTATAGCAATCTCCTCCGCGCCATTAAGATCGTCCTTAGGTACACCATCCTCTGCCGTCAACCGTAGACTCCCATCTTCGGCGAATGGTTGATAGTACTGCGTGATCTGATACCCATTCGGTTGATCCCAATGGAAGTAGTGTTTGCGATCCCATCCGCTCTTCCTTTGCACTTCACATCCTAATGCTATCGCGGCTCGCAATGCTGGCAACAGAGTCGCGATCTGGAACTGTGGTTGCGTGCCCGGTAATGCAGCGTCAAAGGGCGCAACGTTGGTATTGGGTAAGGCATTGCTGTCTGCCGCCGCTGCTGGAGCGGACGAGAAGAGCTTGCATGCTGTGTTGAGTTCGGCGTGGATCTCAATGCCTACTGTGAGCTCCCATTGCTCTGGCTGCGTTTCTTTCGACTTGGCTGTCTTCGGTGAATTGGTTCTGGCTTCGGCCTTCTTCCGTTTCGCCTCATCCTTCAGGCGCTTGCGCAATGGGACCGTCTGCGGTTTCGCGGTTTCGAGGGTCGCGTAGCCGTGCGATTGCAGCCATTTGGAGACGATGCATGCTCGGGGCACGCGTATAGACGAGGCAGAGGAGAAGAGCGTAGTCGGCGCTGCGCGGACGAGGTTTGCTCTCATTCCTGGTTGACAAGTTGATCTCGTGTTTCGGGACGATTGAGTCTGTCTTATCTGTCTGGACTCTCATTTAGAGTTGCCAATAAAGTTTGTTCTAGCGCTATTCTAGCTTTGACGACATTGTAGCCACGAGGCGACGACGGGCTCATCATGAACCTCGCCTCGTGGTTGAGTATGCTACCCATCGAGGATATAACGACAGGAGCCTTAGCATCATCAGAGTGGTGTCGTATACGAAAGAATATGATCGCGCGCCCAGCTGGGGCGAGGTCGGCTTGCGAACGCGACGTCGCACAACCAAGCAGTTATCGTGCATGGTGCAGTGCTCCTCCCTCATGGCCTTTGATTTGATTTGCCCTACATCAGCTATGCTTGATGCTCGCGACATGAGCGCAGCCCTAACGGCATACCAGAGAAAACCTGAGCTCCTAATTGGAGCCCTCGCCAGTCGACCTGAGCCAGGAGAAGAGGCTGAAGGCAGCTGACTTCGTAAACATCTTGCAGCCAAAGCCAACTGGTCGATGGCTTCATTATAGACCAGCGTCCGACGCCCTCTCTTCTATTAAGTCACGCCCGCTTTCATTTCTCAGACCCAACATCGAGCACCTCCGGGTAGATTCTGCATCTGCCCACCAGATCCAGCGCCTCCCCGGCATTCGCGTGGACTACTTTGAAAGCACAATATTGACCAGGCTCCGACCGTGCTAGAAGGAGTCAAGATCTCGTGGGCCATCTCAGACATCTCTCTCTTATCTTCCTCCGGTTACAACTCTGGTAGTCCTGAACCCATAGGACTACTCAAGAGCATGGCGTCCCCTTCCACCAACGGGACCACTCCCTTGAGGATATTCACCTTCGAAAGCCCTCGGACCAACAGCCAGCTCTTCCACAAGCTATTCTCGCAGCACCCTCAACTAGCATGGGGCTTAGGTTTCCATCCATTCGCTGGAGCTCAGATGTACGGCCCTGAGCGCCTCTCGCAGCGCACCCGTCACTGTGAGGCCGCGGAGCGAGGGCAAACCGAATGGGGAACCAAGTACCCGGGCATGGGCAACGAGGACACGATAGAGGGAAGCAAGAAGGACTTACGAGAGCGGATCTCGAAGAGCGAGAAAGCGGCATGTGTGCTCTTAAGGCGTCACATCATCACCTGCTAACAGACGATGGCAGGGCAACATCTTCTTCGGCAAAGAGCACACCATGATGCTCCTCGACCAAGATCTCATCCTCAATACTCTCCGTCGTGGTGAGAACGAGCCTCCGCCGAAAATATTGACCAATCCAACACATATCCCGGACGATATCATGGAGACCCTCACCCCTGTTCTCGTGTTCCGTCACCCCTTATTAATAATCCCGTCCATATACCCCAAGCTCAATCCCATCTCGGGTATAGAGCCGGACGACGAGGACTTCGAGATCTCCGCCACACTGCGATGGACACAGTATATCTACGACTACTTCGTCTCCATCGGCCGCAAACCTATCGTCGTGGAGGCACAGGACTTTGTCTGGAACACGAAACCAACGATGGATAAGTTGTGCAGGGAACTCGGCATTGACGAGAGCGGGTGGATCGATGAATGGGATCCGCTGCCGCGGGAGCATTGGCCGGATCATAAGAATGCGGTTGCGATGACGAGTGATCTGATGGAGAGTTCGGGACTTCAGAGCGGGTTGGGGAGGTGCGTAGAGCAGTCAAGCTTGTGTCTCGATGACTAGGTAGTAAAGATGATAGATGCTAACGGAAAGCAGCCACCGGAGCTCACGCTAGACCTGGAAACCGAGACGGGCAAATGGCGGGAACGATTTGGCGACAAACTGGCCGAGGGGTTCCGTAAGCTGGCGGAGAAGGAGTTGCCGATATATGAGTACTTGCGGAGTGTCAAACTCACAGCATGAGCATTTGTAATGTAGTGGTGGAAAGATGTATGCAATACGAAACAACAAACGCACGCTATGCAATACCTGCTCAGGTACATCCATAAAACTCCACGCTTGCCAAAATCGAAAGAAGCCAGAGACCTCGTCTTCACAAAGCAGCCAACCCGCTCCGCATATTCTGCACCGTCTTCACGCCCACCCCTTTCAGCTTGCCCAGCTGCCCAAGCGATGTGACACGTACATCGTCATCTGGCTCGCAGAGGCAGTTGACAATTGCTTCCGCTTTCTTCACACCGACGCCCTTGAGTAGCTTGATCCGACTGACGTCTTTGGTGTTGATGATGTCGAGTAATTGTCTTGTGCGCGGTGTCTGGAATGTCAAGGTGTTTGCGAGCTCGTCTTCGGAGTCTTCGTCTTCTTCTGGTGGTGGTGAGTGCTTGATTGCGGGTCGAGGTGAGCCGTCTGTTGCAAGGTGTGAGGACGGTATGGGATGTGGGGCGAGATTTGTGGTTTGTGGTCGGCGGATCTTGGTACGTGGCTTGTAGGCGAACTCGTCTTCATCGTCGTTATGCTCAACGACATCTTGGACTTCATGGTAGCTCTCGTCGTCCTCCTGCTTCTCTTTCCTCCTTGCTACTGGTCGCTCCACTGGCTCATACGCCACAATCTCACGAGGTGCAGAAACTGCCCTCTCCAGCTGCTTCACCGCGATCTTCTTCTCCAACGCTGAAACCTTCTTCGCCAATTTCTCATTGCCTGGAAAGTGCGGCAATGCCAACCTGTACATCTTCAATGCACTGGCGTCTTCACATCTGACTTGGTGCTGCTTCGCCATCAAGAGGTACTCCAGGCCTTCCGCGCGCTCAGACTCTTGCCCATCAACCTTCTTTTCGAGAGCATCTAGCCGTCGCTGAACTTCATCAGATACTGGATCTCCACTAGAGACAGTTGTCTGGTCCGCGCGCTCGGCTAATGCTTCGTTGACTTTGCGCTCGATTAGCGCCTCGATAGCGGTTTTGTTCAACCCTAGGTCAGGTCGCTTCGCAGGCTCATTCGGCCGCGAGAACTTCGTAGGCCGGCCAAAGGAGGGTAAGGCTTCGCTACTTGTCCTCTTAGGCGACTTGATGGGGATGTGGGATGATCGCACATGGGCCGTGTTGGCTGCAGTAGATGGCCGAGCGGGTGGTTTGGTCTGATCGGCATACACTGAGAACTGCCGTGCTGGTTTGACAACATTTGCAGTCACCTCTTGCAGATGGGTATTTTGCGATAGCATTTTTGGCCTCAGCGGTTGCCTGTTCATGGATGGTGCGCACATAGAGCTCGACTTGGGGCCTTCGGCTTTGTTCTTGACTGGTTGCTCACGGTAAAATGGCTGGTTCTCGACTTCGTTGACCTCGATCTTCTTCGTTCGGTTCGCGAAGTTCAGGCTGCTGAGCGTGTCCAGGTGGTAGCTGCGGACTGGCGCAAGGTTCAATATCATGACTGTCAGGCCGTTGTTCTGACCAAGCGATAAGATCCTTGTCATCTTGCTTTCTCGATATGGTATCCGAGCCTGCTTCTTGCTGATCGCCTCAACGCACTGCGCCAGCACGAACAACGACTTGTTGATGCTGGCGCTCTCGACTAGCCTCTCCTTATTATTGTCTGTCCGTCGATTGTCTTCCGAGCCTGCAAGATCTATTGCTGATGCTGTGCTTATCCGCACCTCGTCGCCAGTAGTCTGGATGACCTTCACGCGCAGGATGGCGTGCGATCGTGATGAGTGCGCGTTCAGCTTCGTCGCGGACGTGGACCGATTCACATTAGCCTGATCGTACAGCTGCTCGAATTCTTTCAACGATGTGCACGGCCTTTCCGTCAAGCCTACCACCACTGTCTTGCCACGGTTGTCGTATATCGGGAGACCTGCTGGGGTACGCTGCTCGGGCGGTTCGAACAGGTCGTACACCTTGTCGTTGTAGATTTCATAGTAGCTCATTCGTACCTCCACCTGTGTTTCGCCGTCGGTATCCTTTTCTATCTTTCGTGCCCTCCGGTATATGCTCGACAGCAGCCTAGGAATAACACCTCGATCTGCCAGCGACTTGCCACCGCGCATTGTGTACGTCTTTCCAGTCCCCGTAACTCCATAAGCGAAGATGGTAACGTCAAAGCCTTTGAAGAGGTGCCGAACCTGCGGACTGATCTCGCGATCGTACAGCTCTGCCTGAGTCGCGTCATCGTAGACGCTGTTGAAGTGGAACGAATAGAGCTCCGCTGGCACCTTTGGATTGGGTATCCGCACTGTCGTCTTGTTGTCGGAAGCTTCGCCATAGGTCTCGATGATCCGGTCCTTTTCGATTTCGGTATTTTTGAGCAGTGGTCGTATTCGTGCTACAACCCGTACCGACATGTTGTTGTAACGGGATGCTTTGAAAGGATGAGAGAACGGCGAGCAGTCCTCCAGCAACACCACTGAACCAGAAACTCTTACCTCTTCCGCGTAGAAATGTATGTACTTATCTTCAATGTGAAGTCACGAATCGCCGTGCTCTCCTGGTAGCGCCGGGTCGCGATGGGCAACAGCCGCAACGATTCACTTTACCTTCGCTGACTTCGACCTTCCTCTTGAGCACAAATACATGACCCACCTCATCAGCCCGTACATCGAGCGGGCAGCAGAAGCATGTCTGCAGAGCTTCGCCGCCGGTCATATGCGAACATGTCGTGGCAAGTCCTTGGGAGGAGTGGTGGAGACGAAGAACCAGAGGAAAGCCCAAAAGCAACTCAGCCAATCAGCAGCCTACATCGACCTGCTCTTGACAATTCTGAGGACGAAACACGAACTACACCTCTGCCAGCGCGTCCGAATACCAGCCAAAGCGCTGTGTATTTCGAGTTCTCGCACTGAGCATCTGGCAGTCAGTTATGAACAGTCCTCAACGCTCAACGTGGTCGATGCTGAGATGGTCTCCCAGACCTTGCTGAGACACTCAGAAGGCATCGCGAACTGCGAGAAGTGTGTCTTTTCCTTCACCATCTAGTCTTCCTTTCCTACTCTCCTCATCGGCGTTGGCTCTCTCTCTCTCGTTGTGTCCTTTTTCGTTCCTTCACGCGTCTCTGCTATTACCGCTGGAGCTGGTCTTCGGCTTCGTGTTCTTAATTCCAATCAGTTTCAGAAGAAGCAAGACTTGTATGACGCCACGATGCTGACTCTACGAGACATCCTGCTCCTCGTGCTGTGCACACATACTACAACCGCCAGTCCATTACGGAGATACCTTAATACCACGTCTACAAGCAATATTTCGCCGCATACACCACTCCAGGTGGCTCGACTTCACCCTGCTTCGCCGGTACATGATGCCTCCTCAACCAGCTCTCTGCCATCCAGCTCAGACGATTGCGACTCAATGTCCACCAGCGTGCCTCACAGACCTACAACAGCGCAGAGAGGAGCCGTTACAGCTTCAGTACCTGCATCTGGGTCGCCACAAACCCTAATCGCATCCTACAGCGCTGCCGGTTCTAGCGCATCACAGCTGTCAAACACTACTGTCCCGACTCCACCTGAAAGCAGTGGTGGGAAGCAGGCTCCAAAGACGTTCAAGGCACACGGCACAACGATACTCACGTTGTTCACGACGGTACCTTCGAACGGCTACGCGAGCGGTTCTTCTCCACAAACATCTTCGAGTGGCCCTAGCCAATCTGCAAGCTCTTCGCAGCTGAGCAGCAGTAGTAGCGTTGCCGGGTCCAGCCAACTCGCTTTATCGTCCGTCGCAGCATACGGTACCAGGACGACTAGGACAAGACAGCACGAGACCTCCAACCCACCGGTGGACTCGACCAGCACAACTCTCACGTACGATTCGACATCGGCCGTGGCTTCGTCCTCAACTGCGTTAGCTGGTAGCAGCACATCGACTTCGAGAAGAAAGCACCGAAATCACACCAAAGTACAGGAGACTGCTACGGTCTCGGCCTCAGCCTTCGCGTACCCGACACCAGAGCACTCCCCAGCGAGCGAAGTCGCCAGCGTCTCGCAGCCACCGACGAGCAGCGCAGCTCCCTCACAGCCGACGTACTCATACTCGCCACCCATCTCCTCAGGAGAAAGCGCCCCTGCATCATCGGCCGATGCGTACTCGCCGTCTACACCATCAGGAGAGAGTGCCTCTGCATCATCGGGCGATGCATACTCGCCGCCGCCTCCCGCCAGCAGTGCATCCGCACCCACCTACAACCTACCATCCGGTGGCCTGCCGCCTATTATCACGCAGCCAAGTCATATCCCAACGAGCACGACCACGTCCAGCTCTACGACCACGGCCGGCCCTGGTGGCATTACGATTGTACCCATCAACCCGGACGCTACCACAATCTATGTCACGGTGACCACAACAGACCCTGGCTGGACGACTACGATAGCTGCGCAGACTGTTACGGCTGGTGGATGGTGAAACTGACACAAAACGAAGTCTTTGAGGTACTAAAAGTGATCAAGAGAGGCGTTTGTGGTATATTAAATGGGTTCGGGGTCGTGAGACGGTACTTTGAGAGATAATAATTTGGCCCGCAGCATACACTCGTTCGTAACATAATCCATCTTTCATCGTTCATCGTTCACCGTCGACACACATCCCTTCAACCGTAGGTTTCTCCATAGCGTCATCGTGGCTCTCGACTTTGATCGGGCTGTCCTCTCGATCTGCTGCAGCTGGCGCAAGACCACTGCCCGAATCTGGAGAGCTTCTCGGCTCAGCGCGCACCGGAGAGCTCACGCCGTCAGGACCCAACGTTCTTCGTCGAAGTCGTCTCGCGCTCCCCGGCAAATCTTGATCCGCCATGGCTTCGGCATCTGTCACCTCGCTTTCCGCGTTGATGGTCAGGTTGTGTGGCCTCTTAAACACGCGCGACTCGGTCCGCCTGCGCACATGTTTCTGTCTGCGCTTCCGCTCGAACTCTGCTACTTCGCCATCCTCGCAGTCTAGACGCGATAGCTGGTTCGTGATCTCGTCGTCCTCGGAGGTTGACTCGACGGTGTGGTCTTCCACGTCATCCTCGCTGTCGCTGCTTTCGCTCTCCGCCTCTTCGAGCTCGCTCGGGAGGACGACTTCGCTGTCTGCGATATAGCCAACGTCGCTTTCGGACAGCTCTTCGACGGTAACTTCGTCGGGTATCTCGCGCTTCGCAGCTTTCTTTGCTGGACTTTCTGTCGAGTCTGCTTGGACGGCTGAGCGGACTGATGCGGGTGAGTCGTTGCGAGATAGTGGTCTCTTCGTTCTACGTGGAGTGCGTGGAGTGTAGGGTGGTGTATGGGGAGTGTGGTAGGAGGCGCTGGTCTCCGAGGCGAAGCCAGATGTCGCCATCGTATAATAGCTGGTTAGCTGTTTTAGGTGGAGCTTCGTAGTGCGCAGCGCATTCAGTGTTCGTCAAACAATGCTGAAAGTCCCGAGTCCGGTCGGTGATATCGCTTGATGATTTGGTTCTGGCGTCTGTATCCGTGCAATATCATTTTCAACGAGGCAGGTGGAATCGGGCGAGTGCTGGTCTCCCAGAGATCTTGTACTTTGGCAAGGACGACTGTTTCCAGCAGGCAGCACTGACGAAGGACGTCCCTGTTGATGCGGCGATTGAGCTGATGATGACACCCGCTTCGGGCTGCAACACAGAGAAGGTGTGGTGCAGGGGATGCCTAGCTACTGCAGGGTCTGGCCAGTCAGGCAGTAAAGAAGGAAAGATTCGTTAGTTAGCCGCCAATGCGCGGCGCTGTGAGTAAGGAAGAAGCAGCGGATAGGAGCTTAGATATGAGAAATCCGTGAGAGGACGATAGAAGACGTGTCACACCTTGAGCATTGTGAGCTCTGCTGTGCGCTCGGAGATGCTCGTAGGAGCACCTCGCAGCTGCCAATCAAGCTGTTGTGTATACCGTCGTATTGTTGTGCCGTGGAGCGGTCTCATGGCGCCGCAGTACCAGCAACATGCGCAACGACAGAAAAAGCCAGAGAGTCAAGTTTCGTTTGATGGAGTGGGAGAGGATCAGCCTGAATTTTGACACTTGTCTGTAGAACTACTCTCACGTGACACAGAATTCAGGAAATTCGAGTCTGCATGAGGCAGCATCGTTCGCCTGAACTTCCATCAGGATCACCTATCTGCATCTAATCCTCATTCACTACTAATATCGGAGAGCGCAACAGGGTGGATGCTGCTGTTGCATAAAGCTAAGAATGCGAGAGACACCGCACATCGAGTTCTCCATCTGGCCGACCTTCTCACAGTCGCAACATCAAAAGGCATTGCACCTCTTTTACGGGTGTGAAGTATCTGAACGTTCTGTAGGCTTATTCTCACACTTCGTCATATCTCTGTCTCTGTCTCTTCCTTCTGCGTTTCTCGTAATTTATAGAGACCTCGCACACCTCTCACTCCATCTTCCTATCGTGACAGCATGGTCCATCCTTTGCAGGATGTCGCAATTGTAGGAGCAGGCCTAGGTGTTGGTATCCCTCAATTCACGTTCACCCAGTCAGGCCACTAAAGTCATGACAGGGCTGCGCTCTTGCTCTGGCGCTATCACAACACAACATTCCCCTCAGCATATACGAGTCCCGGCCCCCGAAATCAGAAACAATCGCCAGTGGCGTTATCCTGACCCCCGATGGACTCCAGATCCTTGATCGACTGGGAGTACTATCGCGCATCAGGAACAGATGCTACGTGACAACGCATCGAGTATTTAAGAATGGCGAGGATGAGACTATACGCAAGGCCCTCATCTCAGGCGAGTCATTGTACGGCTACTCGAACCACCGTGTCTGGCGGAGCGTGCTCCAAGACGAGATGAAGGAGTTGCTTGCCGAGCGAGGTGTGCATGTTCAGTACGACTCAAAGTTTCAAGGCATAGTGTCGGATAGCAAAGAAGGCCTCGAGTTCCGGATCAATGACCGTACCGTACGAGCTTCTTTGCTGGTTGGCGTCGATGGCATCTACAGCAGCGTCCGGAAATATCTAGCCCCTGATATTGGTCTACAGTACACTGGCACGGTCGGCGTCATCTCACATATAAAGCGAGCTTCTGTAGCCTGGCCATACGATGACTACGAGCTCAACGCCACTATCCAAGACAAGCCAGGCGCGATATTCTTCATAGCCGAGGATCCGAAGGGCGAGGAGATCATGATTGGCATGCAGAAACAGTCGCCGGAATACTCACGCGATGACCTGGAGACATTGCAACAGGACAAAGATAAGCTCGTGGGTTTCTAGCGCTACAACGATTGGGGTCCAACTGCAAGGAGCATTATCGATCAAGTGACGAAGAACAAGGAGAGCTGCTTCATCTGGCCTTTCTTAAAGGTGCCGACACTGCCGAAATGGTACAGTGGTACTGGCCGAGTCATTCTGTGTGGTGATGGAGCACACGGCTTGCCCCCCAGCAGTGGACAAGGGATAAACCAGTGTCTCGAGGACGTCTATTCGTTGACGCTGCTTCTCAAGTCCGTTGGCAGTATAGGGAAGCGGGAGAACAGTGCCGAACAGCCTAGGGTCGAGCTGCTTGAGGCATTGGAATACTGGCAAGACATGAGACAGAGCAGAGTCGACGCCGTATTCGACTGGGCCACAAATTCAACCAATGTCCAGAGGATGTCGGAAGAAGAGCGGAAGAAGCTCCTCTCCGACGGCAAAATCAAGGAGAATGGTGCTGCGCAAGGTGATGATATGAGCTGGCTTTATCGGCCGAGCTTGGAGAACGATGTGAAGGCATGGATTGCGAGCCACTCGTGACGGCTTCCGCAGCTCTTCTGTACTTGTGTCGAGGGTGAGCAAGTCGGACACACAGCCTCATGCGTGGAGCCATCCGTGTCATGAAAGGGCCACAGTCTTGACCGGCACTGGATGATGTGAGAAAGTTGCAGTGGCGCAAACGACGTCGTTGTACCCATCAAGCCCATACAGAGGTGTAGTCGATATTTGGCTAGGATTCGTCCCGGAGACACAAACTTTAGGGCAGAATATTCAAGGTTGGACAAACGTTCGATCGACGATGTCGTCGAAATTGAAGTCCTGCTGACCTATCGGCTTCTTTCCTTTGCGACACTACACGCCATCGACAGCGATCTATTCCATTTTAGAGCTTAATCTTTGCCATCGAGATATCTGGCTACATCGAAGGCAACTTCACCCCGTTGTTCGAACACCGGCACACCGGCTTTTGTGCGCTTTTCGCTCTGCTGTTAGTCGCATCGAGTCTTCTGCTGTCCATCGGCCGTTCTAGATCGTCGAGAGCTACGCTGACGCACACTGCCGCAGACCGAAAAGCTCAGATCCCGATCGCGATCCACGTCCTTGTGTTCGAGACCTTGATCTTTGATTGCTGTGGGATCGTTCGCAACGAACGGACTAGGATTCTGCATGATCTAACTACACCAAACACCTGTAGGAACCTATGATGTGGCTTCCGCGAGGCATTTTGCCGTCAGCCGTTCGCGGTCGCGGTGAACTTCTCGATGTCACTCTCTAGCTGCGATGTACACCACCACTCTGGGACCACTTTACTGACTAGTCACCTGGGATGAGCGTGTCCTCGTGGTCCCCTGCTTGCGTTGATGCGACCATACTGTACAGAATGTGCGTTCGACTACACTGAGCCAGACGAGGTCTCTCAGAGGCACATGGACCGTACCACACATTTACTGGTATAACGTCGAGTCGATAACGACGACTATGGAACATAGAAATGCTAATGGAGGGTACCCGCCTCATCTCCCTGGACGAGCAACGAACCATCGTCGCCGCGTACCCGCTGAGCAGTCAGTGTCACTCAGGTACTCGCCCTCGAAACATGGCAGTGGTTCTTCGAATAATGCTATTGCAATCAAGAGCGTCAGTCCCGGCGACTCCCCATCCAGTCTGATACCGATGTTCGGGAAAGACAGCTCTGGTGAGAGCAGTAATGTGGACGGGTGGTTCGAGAGTTCAAACAACCAAGTCCGCAACACAGGCGCCTCGTTCATCGACAACGAACCGCCTTTCTTCATGCAACACTCATCGTCCGGATCGCCACAGGAAGGCGCTGTGCAGTCCTGGGAACTCGACGACAATACGAGCTCATTGCCTCGGAGGACTGGGCTCTTACGTCTCGGTACACATGGGAGCAGCACGGGCGACTTTCGCGATGTGATCGACGACTTGACCGTCGAGAATAAGAAACTCAAAAGAAAGCTCAGGAAATATGAGAAGCTCCACGATGCACATCTGGAGGATGACAGGCTATTTGAGGTCAGAATGCACGGTTTGCCGCCGGAGAAGAAGATAGAGCTAGAAGAGACACTGCGGCAGTTCGCTGCAAGTGTGGATGCGTCTAGGACTGCTGCCCCTACCAAGGGTTATGCTAGCCTCACGCGGAAGCTAGAAGGCCACAAGAAGTCGTTCTCTCACGCTCAAACTGACTCCGCCTATGCGTCCATGTCGGCTTCTGGTGAAGGCTCTTCAGCGCAGTCAGTCCACGACCGGGTACCACAGATGACTTCTGCGCCGCATCTCGCCTCGCAACGTCAAAACATCCATGATTACCTCCACCATATTCCTGCTGGACTGTTGCCACATCAAAACCCGACAGCGCTGAGCGAACACGCGAAGAAGACGCTGGTCGTCCGTAGGTTAGAGCAGCTGTTTGCCGGCAAAAGCGCACCAGGAGCAGACAATCAACAGTCTCTCCAACAGGAGGAAGTCTCGCAACGCGCTGCAACGGCTGACAGCACAGCAATCGAGGCATCGGGACAACATACTCGAAAGGAGGGCTCTCGTGAAGCCAACATTATGACATGCGAAAGTGAGGAGATCCAGGAGCTCGCCGCAGATGAGTCGAAACCCGCGGCACATTTTGCACAGCAGTCGGAAGTCGATCCTTTCGGAGCAACTGCAGTGCAATCGCCGGCTCAAGGGCCTGGCGAGCAGCGACCCACACGTCCTCTCGACCTCGATCCTTATCGCGCGCAGAATACCACCGAGAACATACAATATATGCGTCACTTCGGTTTCTCCCCACAGCACCCCGGGTCGGCGAAGTCACCTGCGGATGGCCACGGGTGGATGTATCTAAACTTGTTGACCAACATGGCTCAACTTCATACCATCAACGTGACAGATGACTTCGTCCGCAAAGCGCTTGCTGATCTCGGAAGCAATTTTGAGGTCTCCACCGATGGCCGAAGAGCGAGATGGAAGGGGGAACTTGCCGTCACACGTACGAGCAGCGACAGCAGTGAGATCTCACCTTACGACCATGTGAGTGCACTGAGCCCAGGACGGTCAAGCCCTCGGAAACGAGCCAAACTCTCGCACGGCAGCGGCGCGCAATCGATGGCATCTAGCGCAGCTTGGTCGGGTGGCACAACACAAAGGCGAAAACCAGCCATCAACAAATATGCCTACACCCCAATGTTCTCCCATCGGGAGGGTTCAGATGCAACGGATAGCTCTACCTCTGGTGGAGAGGCAGATGGCGTCTCGCCCCCAGTCCAAGGACTTCATGGCAACCCCTCTGGAGTGGCAGGATCTGGAGCTCGCACCACCTCATACTTCCCAGCCCAAGCTTCAAAGACAATGCCAAAACATGACGACGGACCCATCATCTTTTACAACAAGGCGCGATTTTGCACCGATCTGAGCGGCGACCTTAGGAGTCCTGGACAGCACAATAGCAACCCACCAACGTACAACCGCGCCAGCTCCGTACCGCTAGGAAAGGCTTCGAATGTGAGGCAAGTATTCGCGGAACGCCGTGGTCTATTAGCACGGGCCCATGTACTACCTGAGCCTTTGGAGCTGGATGACAATCTGGTTTCTTCTCCACTGGAGCTCTCATTCATGTCGCCATCGCCGCAACCTTCGGAAACGTCGGACCAAGAACCATCTATCGATTTTGAAGTTTCTGGTATAGGGGGTGTCAGACCGGCAGACAACTTCGCTATCTCTATCAGCAGCCGCCACGCCCGTGTCGTTCAAACTCCGCCGCCGTCTTTATCAGCGAGTTTCAAGACCAAGACATTACCACCAGCCTTTGCTGAGATACTGCATGGTTCCCTAGAACCACAACGGCCGCGCCCTCCCGTACATCGTGAGGTGATTGCTTCGAACTTTCACGAACTGCCACCTTCGAAGCTACCTGATGCACTCACGTTCATGTCGTCCGATGAAGACTTGACCAGTGAATATGAATCCGATGACGAAGATACTTCCAGAGATCTGGATTTCGCTGGAGCCTCGCCCCGACCGGCCGCTCCACAGCTAGTGAATTTCCCATACACTTCTGACGACGAGGCTGATAGTGAAGCCGAGGACAGTGACGACGAAGATAATGACTCGGACGGCGAAGTCGACTTTCTCGCGGCTGCTCGCCAACTTGACCCCGAAGCTGTGAGGCAGCAGGAGCGCGAATACGATGCGAACATGGCTGAGCGCTTGGCAGAAGAAATACCTACCGGAAGTAGTGCAGCTACTGATAGCGGAGGTAGTGGTTTTTCTAGTCCACAGGATGTCATGAACAGAGCTGAGCATCAGCGGGCGAGCAGGGAGGCTCGTGTAAAGGCTGCGAACTTGAGGCACGCTCAAGCGGATCGCATGCGAGATGCAAGCGATGGCAGCGAAGCCGACGAAGGGTCAGGGAGCGTTAGATCGTAGTTAGAGATACCCAACTGTGCATTTAAAGCTGCTTGAATCATTTCTCCAGATGCATATATCGTCCCGTTCATACCTACTGTTCCGGTCACGTGCGTGGGAATACCAAAGTTGTGCGCTAGCGATTAAGCACCCTTTCTTGCTCACCACCTCAATCAAACTTTCGGTGGCCGGCATCATTGCGAAACTTACCTTCAACATAATTGAGCTGTCCAGACTCCATGCGAGCCTTGACTGACTGTACTTATACGGCTCGCGACGACGTTTTGCACGAACAGTAATACGCGAGGCGCTTCACTGACCACGTAAGGTCCGATAATACGCCCCATCGCGCCGAGCACGACCGAATCTTCGCCGCCTGGCGTATCGCATCGCCTTCACGATGGATTCGATGGAGCGCACATACCCTGATATGTCGAGTATATCCACACCGCCCTATCCCGATCTGCCACCGGCTCAGGAAGACGTGGATGAAGTACTACGAAAGAAGCGAAAGGCGCGAGAGCACAAAGCCTGCTACCCATGTCGACAACGGAAAGTAAAGTATGTCTCAACCTCTTCTCCATCTTGTATCCTTAGCCCATAGTCGTCCTGGTCGCTAACGAAACCACAGGTGCGACCTCACGCGTCCGTGTCAGACGTGCAGAGACAGAGATCATCCTGAACTTTGCTCTTATCATCCACCAAACAAACGCCAGAATGTCAACCAAGCAGTCACGGCGGTGAAGTCAGAGGACGGATCCGGAAATGGCGGATATGTCACGCTCGGCCGTGGCGAGTTCGACTTCCTGTGTGGCAAGCTCAATGCTCTCGAAAACACCATCGCGGACATGCGACGCGAACTAGGCCTCAAAGCTCATCATGGTGATCCTCTGGCCAATGGACATGCAACCAGTGGTGCAAGCAACGTCGATCCCGCCATGTCAGGGCTGGTCGTGCCAGGGCGGCAACGACGACCCACACATAGCGATGTTCATGGTGTCCATGTCAAGAACGATGGGGTAGGTGGTGAGGGCGCCTCAACATTGGTTTCCCATTGACTAACATGACAACCAGGGTGAGATAGTCCACCTGGGAGCGGGCTCAGTACCAGCCATGTTCTATGCTCTGCAAATGAATCAAGGCCACGCGGAACAGCATCAGATTCAAGAAATGCTGGGCAAAACCGTCCTTCCACTGTTTGGTCTGGACAACGAGACGGCAACATACCCATTCGTGGATCTCTGGGGGCTTCCACACGGTTCTTTGGCCCGCGCCCAGGAACTAGCCAAGGCTCTGCCTAGTGACACGCAGATGCTCAACTTTTTCAGATGTTACCGCGATATGGGTTACGTGATATATGCCGGGATAGTGTCACCTGAGGAGCTGGAGGGTGAGATGAATGAGTTCCTGATCACTCGTGCTGCCCTGTTTGGATCAGACGAAGGGGTCACAGAACAACAGATCTACGGCAAGACAATCAACTGGCTCGCACTACTCTTCGCGGTATTGGCAAGCGGAGCGCAATGCAGCTCGATGCCTCGCAAAGAGCGAGAGCTGACTTCGCAAGTCTACAGTGAGCTGTTTGATCTTCCTCAATGCTATTGCTGGCTGACCTATCCTAGTCTGTTGTAGCTTTGAATGCCTCCGGTTTTGCAACTTCTTATCGGCGACGACGCTCGAGACACTGCAATCCTTGGTCGTCATTGGTAATGTCATGACGAACAATCTGAACGCGGGTATCTCTTGGTCGCTACTTGGTCTTACTATCAGGCTCGCACAAGGATTTGGAATACATCGACGCTGCCCTCCTAACATCCCGCAGGAAGTGGTTTACCCTCGGTCTAAGATCTGGTGGGCTATCATCTGGCAAGATAGTCTGCTCTCGATCACCTATGACCGGGCATCGACGACTGTTTCCTCGGATGTTTGCACTATGCCACCCCCTCAAGATCACGGCCCGACTGGTGCATATCACGCTGTCATGTACCAATTTAGCAAAGTCGGGCTGGATATCGTTCGGGATCGTGCCAGGCCGATGGGTACTCAAGAGACCGTGGCACGAATACATGAGCACAAGGACGCTCTAGCCAAGATCCTGGCGGGCTCCGCTGAATACCTCCGCGATTCCAGACAGTGCAGCACTGGACGGGAGACACTAGAGCACTGGGGTCTTTATCTACACAGCTCATTCCACATGTCGGAGCTCTGCAGGCCTGCGATCAGCCCAAACGCCGATCCTGCAATACAGAGAGCATTCAAGGGTACATGCATCGAGAATCTGGTGAACACTGTTGAGGCGTTCTTGGGGTTGAATAACATTGTAAGTTGCTTTGGATCAAAGCGAAGACTGTACTGACTTATTTTACCAGACCCCGTTCGCTCGTCAATCGTGGGCAGCACTCCATCGCGGTCTCGGCTCAGCACTACTGCTCGGCATTCTGGGAGAGCACACTCGCAACGACCGCGCACGAAAGCTGCTCACCCGCTTCATCAACGTTATGGCGGATATCACCAACAGTTTGGATGCGCAAGAGATCTCGGCCCCCATCCAGCGAGGGCTGTCAGCATTGAGCAAGCTCGGCATTCAGGAGGCTGAGACATCGCGACATGCCAGGCTCTTATCTGCTGGCAGCCTGGACAGAATATCTGTGGCTGAGGATGGCTCTCTGAGGATTGAGAACGCGATGGTCACGCCGACCTCCAGCACGGCGGATGAGGTCCATGAGCTTTCGCCGTACTCAGTGCTTAATACGATACTTTGGGGTATGTTTTCATCCCGGATACGATGACATTTGTTCGACGCCTTGCTGACATGCAGTGCGCTATAGGCAACGACCAAGGATATCCGACCACGCTCTAGGAGTGCAATATCAGGCAGTCGAGAGTTAGTGTCGTTAAATTACGTTTCTTGAGCGATTTGGCGGTCATTATGGAGAATGGCCGGGAGCATTGTGCATATCACTACCACCACCAAGGTCTTGTCGGTACAGAACATGTATATTAGACGTGGGTAAGGTACAACATGTACTCTGAGTTCTGCATCATTCAACTCTGTTTGACAACATCGACATGAAGATGTCTCTTCAACCACTGTAACGATGCCAATACTGTCAGAAGAGGAGCAAGTTCTCATCGCCAAGTCCAATGGCTGGGAACCGTTTCCCCGAGCCTCACATGTTGCTCCAAACAAGCCGAATGCAGGGCTCCGAGTCGCGCCGAGGTCTTGAGGAGGATCTACTGCATGTGCAGCTTCGAGAGCTCCTTGTGCTTTTTGTGCATATATCTTTTCATTTCTTGTGTATACGCTGAGCGCCTCCTGTCTGATCTCGTGAGCGTTCTCAACTTACAACGAATCTCATCCCTGAAGACACATCGACTAGTTGCACACATCCGACCACAAATCGCGTCCACCAGCACCCTCGCTGGGAGCCGCCCAGCATGTCTTCCACCAACCCTATAAAGAAGGTGGAAGAAGTCGTGGGGAAGTCGACCGAGGAGATGAAAGAGGATGTTGCCCAAGCGGCTAAGAAGTCCGTTTCGTCGTTACGAGACTTTGTCGCCGGCGGCGCAGGAGGTGTATGCGCGGTCGTGGTTGGACATCCGTTCGATTTGGTCAAGGTGCGGTTGCAGACGGCGGAGAAGGGGGTGTATACTGGTGCTATGGATGTTGTGCGGAAGACTATTGCGCGAGAAGGGCTGGTGAGGGGGCTGTATGCTGGTGTTTCGGCGCCGCTGGTTGGGGTTACGCCGATGTGTGAGTTTGGAACCAGAGCAGAAGTGAAACGTTGGCAAGACTGACGCAATGTAGTTGCTGTAAGCTTCTGGGGCTACGGCGTAGGCAAACAGCTCGTCGAATCCGTCAGCGAAGTCAAGGACGGACAATTCTCAGTCGCGCAGGTGTCGATAGCAGGTTTCTTCTCCGCGATACCTATGACGATCATCACGGCGCCCTTCGAGCGAGTGAAGATTATACTGCAGATACAGGGGCAGAAAGAACTAAAACCGGGCGAGAAGCCAAAGTACTCAGGTGGCGTGGACGTGGTACGGCAGCTGTTCAAGGAAGGAGGGATCAAATCCGTGTATCGTGGTTCGGCCATGACGCTGGCACGAGACGGGCCCGGATCAGCAGCATACTTCGCGACATACGAGACCATCAAACGAAAATTGACACCCAAGGACGAGAATGGAAAGCCCGGCAAGCTGTCTCTACCGGCTGTGTGCGCTGCGGGAGGAGCTGCTGGTGTGGCGATGTGGATTCCCGTCTTTCCGATTGATACCGTCAAGTCGCGGCTACAGTCTGCCGAAGGCAATTTGAGCATCAGCGCGACCATACGGCAGCTTTACTCTAGAGGTGGGGTCAAGGCTTTCTTCCCTGGCATGGGGCCAGCAATGGCACGAGCGGTGCCGGCGAACGCGGCGACGTTCTTGGGGGTGGAGTTGGCGCATCAAGCGATGAACAAGGTTTTCTAGGCGAGTATAGACTGTACAATATCCGAACAGCAGTCATGTAACGACAGACCGCTAGCCTTGCATGATACTTCTGATCGGATACTCCTACACAACTGTCGTCTGCCCTGAGAACTATAAGCCGCACCTACTCCTGCTCCTTCTTCGCCACCTCAACATAATGATCCAACACGCTCACAGTCACCTCCTCCAAACCCGCCTGCTTGCGCCCAAGCAATTCCTCCGTCTTCTTCACATCCGCGTTCCACTGAGCAGACCCCCACGCCTCTTTGCCCTTGAACAGCCCGCTCTTCACCTGCTCCGGATACTTCTCCTCCACAACCTTCACAATATCCGCGTAGCTCTCGCCCTCCTGGCCTGAGTTACTGAGGATGAAGCTCTGGTTGCCCTCGACCTTGGGGTTGAGCGCAAGCACATGCGCCAGCGCCGAGTCGTCGACGTGCGTGTAAGAGAGCGGCAGCGTCACTCCCGCGGTCGCATTCCCGAGCGCAACGTTGACGACGAACTTATTCGTGCCCGTCTGGAACGTCGCGGTGTCATCGGCGAGGTTGTCGCGGCCGAAGATGAAGGCGGGGTGGATGTGGATGACATCGAACGCCGGCTTCTCCTTGGCTATCCAGGCCTCTGCTTCGTTCAGAGCGTAGACTTTGGACGCGGCGTACGCACCCCGAGCTTCAGTGAATGGCTCGTACTTGCCGTCCTGCCGATCCTTCGAGTTCCAGACTTTGGTGCCGTCGCCACCTATCCCCATGCTCGGCCCCGTCAACGCAACCGCCGAAGACGTCACCACGATCCTCTTCACACCACCAGCTTTCTGCGCGCTCTCGAGCACGCCAAGCGTACCGCGGATCGCGGGTTGGTAGAAAGCGGCATCGTAGTCGCCATCTTCCGGCTCGCCCTTCGGGATCGGGGAGGCGACGTGGACGATGTACTTGATGCCTTGCACGGCTTCGTCGAAGGCGTTGGCGGCGAGGAAGTCTGGGACGGTGGTGAAGGAGAGCTGAGAGCCGCGGTTCAGAGCTTTGAGGGATGGGTTGGAGGTGAGGGCGTCGGATTTCTTCGCGCTGCGGACGGCGGCGCGGACTTGGTAGCCGTGTTCGAGGAGGTAGAGGAGGACGCGGAAGCCGAGGTGGCCGGTCGCGCCGGTGAGGAGGACGTGGTCGCCTTGTGCCATTGTTGGGGGGTGGTGTTGGTTAGGTGGGTATTGGTACGTGGTGTTGGAAGTTGGACTGCAGCTTCGTGGTTTGAAGTGAGCTGGTGTTGATGTGAGATGATGTTGCCACAAGGTGATATTGCTATAAGCTGGTATTGCCCTACGACGATGTTGACTTGGTCTGAGCTGATTCGTGCTGATGTTGTCTCAAGATATCGCCATTTCGACCATGCGCCCTCACGACTATATACCCTTCTCGCTTTTCAGACGTGCACACGAGCGTCCGGCCCATGGCGCAGCACCTGTCTGCTCTGTGATCTGGTATCACGAGTATTACCAAAGCACCGACTGATCGTGCCCTGGCAAGTCAAGTGTTGTGGATGAGTTTCTAATGATCAGTCATCCCCGATTACTGAACTCCACGCCTTGGCGGAGTTCCGCATCGCGATATGTCGTCTGTCCACCACACAACCTTCGCGCATCCCGTGGGTACCTCCATTCACGATGATGCTGGAGATAGGATAAATGCTGCTAGTGGGGCTGACTTTGGTCCCTGGTTTGTCAGAGTGCCTACGAATACACCCAATGTCCGTAGCTCTAGCTCTCTGCCAGCGCGTCGCGGGTACATGAGACGTGAACAGTGCACCCGTTTGCTCGCAAATGGAAGGTTGTATGCGTACGGCTGACACGCGAAGACACGTGCATGGGGCAGTGCAGCAGGTCTCCTGAAGGCGCGCCAGTCTCGTGTAATCCAATGGATAGACGAACGATAATGCGGGATAGTCGTTCGCGATGCCTCCGCACGGCGAGAACGTCGACCCTTTCGCAGTAGCGAACCACGCACCATACTGATGGATGGGAGCACACTGCCAGCCAGCCACATCGTCCATGTGATCGTCGCCATTGGCCGAAGCAAGGGCATGTCGCCTGACACCCACAGCCATGTACTCCAGGCAACCTCTAGCTCGTCACAGACCAACGAACGGTATCGCGAGACGGCGTCAACGATCCCGATACGCACCACAAGCCACCCACCTCATCCGTGGATGGCGTGCGGTATATTTTCAAACTGTACCACCTCCGCTTGACAAACAGCCGAATGCAGTCAATGGTACTCTGGCCATGGACCTCAGACTCATGCCGTACAAGTCGCCGGATATTGATAAGGCAGCACTACGCAGCGCAGATGACAGCCTCGTGCAGGTGGACATAGATGGCGTACGGCCGTAGCAGAGCCATGCCTTCGTAATTATATGGCTACTCGAAGGGCAGTAGTGCCAACCGATGTGCGGCAGGTGCTGGAGCCTCCGGCGCAATGGTATAGCCACGTTGGACCATGCTGCGTTCGCAGATACACTTGCGTAGTCGAGACCGTGCGTGTCGCTGGCCGGGCAGGTATGGTGAGCTCGCTTCGCGAAGGAACGCGCCCGAGACCGGGCTCGGTGGTATTGCAGATACGGTAGCGTTGCTTCGAGCAATCCCTCGTCCGTTCTCGAGTCGACTTCAAGTCTGTTGGCCCAGAGGTGTCGTCTGCTGGCTCATCGTTCCTTGAAAACCTCATCTCCCAACAACCTTTCAACCCCCTCTCCCTCCACCCCACCCATCTTCGGCCCCTTCTTGACTCCCAGCCCCCTACCAACAAAAACATCCCACCTCTCACCCCCCTCCCTCTCCCTCGCCCGCCTCTGCCTAACCATCTTCTCCGCCGCCTGCGCCAACATAACACCCGGCGGCGCATAAGAATCCACAGCCGGGTTAAACCCCCTCTTCAGATAAACCTCCGTCGCCTCTTGCATGCGCGTTAAGCTCGCGCCGCCGGGCACATGGTTCCCCTTCTTTGCCCCATCCGAACCGACCCCGACGAACCCACCGACGCCGCCAGACCCACCGCCAGACCCACCAACCCCGCCCACCGCCTCCACCCCCGCCTCCGTCTCGCCATAAGCGCCTTTTTCCCAGTCATCCAACGCCATCCTCTCCAACCCCTCACTAACATTAAGCCGCTTATACCAAGTATGCTCCCCCCTCGCATGACTCCGCATCATCTCATGCTGCTTCTCCCCCTCGGTATACTTAATCAACAAATTCTGCAGCACCGCCCTCTTCTCCAAAAACTTGCTCACAAACTTGAACCTCATCAACGGCCCCGGCCACGCAGCCGCGAAGCCATCTTGCGTGGTATCCGGCCTCCCCGTCCCCACTGACAACATCAGCGCTGGCGACTCGATGTCAGTGGAGGAGTATAGCGAGTGGAATTCGGATAAAGCGGCGCCGGAGGGGTTATTCTCCCTGATACCGCCGTCTTTGAAGTCCTTGGGGATGGAGTCGAGGACGGTGTGCAGCATTTCGAAGTAGAAGGGTGCTGCGGTGGTGGCGCGGGCCATTTTCCAGATCTCGATGGCGTCGGCGCCTTCGTTGTAGCGGGTTATCCAGTTCGGGGCGGAGGGGGAGTAGTAGTGCGGGTAGCTGCGGAGGAGGTAGGCTTCGCTGATGTTCTCGTCGTGGGTGGCTGTCAAGCAACAACTCTGACACAACCTCGGTTTCGTGACGTCGAATGGCGTTGTTTGGGCGAGGGTTTCTGGGACGAGGTAGTCAGGCCAGGGGTGCAGGTCGTGGCCGTCGCAGTCGGGGTGGTCGTGGCAGCGGGCGGCGACGATGGAGCGGACGGCGCGCTCGAGGGGCTCGTGGTGGTATTTCGTCATTAGAGGGATGCGGGAGCGGCGGGAGCCGAAGAGGTCGTCGCCGACGCGGCGGTAGAGGGAGAGGGCTTCCGGGACGGTCATGCGCAGGCGGCCGAGGATTGTGGCGATGAGGCCGCCGGTCGAGGTGCCGTAGAGGAAGTCGAAGTAGTGGCAGGGGAGGAGTTCGTCCTCTGGGGTCAGTGTCTTCCGTCTCGTCGGCTCGGCCTGATCTGCGTCTACCCCCTCCTCTCGATGCTCATCTGTCGACTCAGCGCCACCACCCGCCGGCCCCCTTCCTCTCCGCATCTCTTCTTCCTCAGCCTCCTCCTCATCCAGCCGCCCTTCCCACAACCAAACCTCATGCATCAACGCCTTCAAAATCAACAAACTGCTGAACCCCCTGATCCCACCGCCATCCAGCGTCAGAATACAAGGGGCCCACGCATCGTCTTCCGCCTCTCTGGCCCAGACTCGTCCGGCTTTCTCGCTGTCTTCTGTTTCCTGCCGCCGTACATTCGGAGCGCGGCTGGAGCTTCTGCTGTGTGCGGTAGACGATGGGGCCTTGGAGGGGTCGAGGGAGAGGGCGTTGAGAGAAGAGGGATCCATGGTGGTTGGACTCGTTGAGCTCGCTCCGCTCGCCGCCGCCGCTGGTCGAAGGAACGACCAGGGGGAGGAGGGGAGGGAATCCAGGATTGTTTCTCGTTGGTGTTGTTGTTCTCGTGAAAAGTTGGTAGAGGCGGTGAGAGTATAGGGTGCAGTCGAGACGATAGTTGGTTCGAGCGGTCGATCGACAAGTCGTAAGTACCTCCCTCACGATCACAAGGCTCTCCCAGAGTCACACCTGTTCGTACACCTGGCTCCGAATGTGTCGTTGTTTCAAAGTCTATTCTCGGCCTCCCTCTTCAGTGAACTGTATCAATCACGTGTAACTACCAGTACTCCTCAGAATGCTTCGCTATGCAGGTCAGAAGCGAATGTAATGTAATGCAAGGAGTCGTCCAAAGTACCTAATACATGCCCGGGGTCTCTCGACACTTTATTAAGAAACAGGCGCCGCAACCAAGCCTCAGGTGGCCTCCTTCCCCAGACGCTAGCGCCGAGCTAAACGGGAAGCAGATCCAAGTGGTCGGATGTGAGTTCGATCAGCTGCGAGAGGTGTTGGTTGATGCAACCTGAGGGGGCCAGTCAACAACAGAATGACGGGCCATGACAGATGAGGGACAATGGGGTGAATGCGATGACAGTTTCGGATGTGACAGGTGCGTGTTGCAGTGTGGGACATTCCGCCGGTGCTTGGGACGGCGAACAAAGGCGCGTGACGGTCATGTCAAAAGTTGGTGGTAGGGGGGATGGAAGTGACTCACGATCACATGTCTGTCGTTGCTGGGTGTAACATTTCAGCACGATCGAGAGACGCTTGTGCGACAACGAATCGTCGTCGTTGTCAGATGTGGCCAAACATACTGCGCCACAAAGTCAGCCTCCGCCAAGCACGCTGCATCTCGTGAATCGTCTGGAAGTCGGGCGATGACGGTAGAGTCATCCAGCAAACCTGCCCACTCCAACACACATACAACCTCAGGCGACAAACCCTCAGCTGTTCTCCATCCGCACCTACCTACAAATCCTTAAACCTGCGCCCGCCATTCCCTTCATCCTCAAACGCCAGCCTGTTCACCAGGCACTCTCGAAACACGACCAACCACTCCCATCCGAAACATTCATCGTAGTCCGAACCGTATTCAGGTCTACGTGTTCTTTGTTCCTGCGAATTACTCACTCACCACCCTCACCATACGCCCGGGGCGCCGGTCATCTGACATGGCAGCCACCTCAACCGAACCTCTGGAAACCGACCTCCCACACCACAACGGCACCGGGTTGAGCGATAGCACCCACAGCTCCTCCACCTCCAGCAGCGCGGAGAGGTACAACCTCAAAGACGAAGACGACACGCCGATTCTGCTGTATAAGTATCGAGGTGGGCTGCAGACGAGTAGTCAGCGCGATTTGTGCGCTTGGTTGGATAAAGGTGAGCCTTCATAACGACATACTCAACGATGTCATGTGCTAATATGGCGAAGATGAAACCCTCCGCGTAACCCGCAAGCTCATACCCCGAGCGACCTCCTACATCGACGTCAAGCGCCACGACCTCTACCTCGCCTCCGAGAAGTCCACCTACGCCGACTTACCCAACTTCGACTCCAACCTTGCTTCGGTGAAAGTGCCGTCGACGGCTTATTGGAGTAGGTTGATTTTGGGGAACTACGAGGAGTTGTTTATCGTGAGTCCGGCGAGTAGTCCTAGTTCGAGTGTAGCGGACGATGAGAGTAGGAGGACGAGTCCGACGAGTACTTGGGGGAGGGAGGGGACGGACGACTCAAAACTTGGCGCCATGTCTAGTTGAGAGCGGTACTTTTGGCTTGGTTTGATATGGTGGGTTTGAGCAACGGCCGTTCTAGGAGTTATCTTGGGCAACAGGGATTAAAAGGATATGCTGGCATAATTATCAAGAGACGAGCACTGGTCTTCCCGAAGCGAGAGTTCGGAAACGACTGATGAGCGAGATACCCAATATGCAAAACATCACACCTTACCACGCTACTACACCTCCGCTTATCAAGCAACTCTCACGTACTTCCAGCGCCACTCCTCCTCCCCGTCCCACTCCCACTCCCACTCCCACTACTATCCCTGCGTCCGAACAACGAACTCACCGCCCGCCGCCCAAAACTCGACTTCCTAAAGTCCACGTCGAAATCATCCAGCGCTTTCTGCAGAGCCAGACTCGCTCCCGTCTCTCCCACCGTGGACGACTCAGCTTCCAGCGATGCTTCCAGCGATGGAGGGTTCAACGCCAGCGGGCTACCCATGCCCCCCGCACTCTTCCGTTTGCGGCGCTTCGCGCTCTCTAGTAAATCGGTCATTGAGGGTTTCTTCTCATCCACCGGCGAGGTCGGGGCAGGCGTGGGGGATGGGGAGGGTGGGTGCTCGGGATCGAGGTCGGGGGAGAACGAGATGTCTGACATGATTTCATCGGGGGATGAAAGGGTGCCCGTGAGGTCGGAGATGGAGATGAGGATGTCTGCGAAGCCCGACTCCGCGGTGGTTGGTGCGGAGGGGGCAGTAGGTCGCGAAGGAGGCGAAGGAGGCGAGACGACGGGGGTGGAGACACCGTACTGTTTGCCCCACCGACACTCACTCGGGTAATCGCACGTGTTCCAGCAATCCTTCGCTCCAGCGTCGGTGGGCCCTCTTGCGCCGGCTCGTCCACCCTGCATCATCATCGCCACCACCCCCTCAGCTCCGCCAGGAGCCCCAACCTCCTCCTCCTCCCCGTCGTCCAAAAACCTCCCCAGCCTCCCCGCCGCCTCCCGCTGCTCCCTACAATCCCTCCTCCAACCCCCCCAAGCCTTCCACCCCCCATAGTCGAACTCGCTCGCACACGCCTTATGCCTCCGCACCACCCTGCCGGACTTCCTACTCCTTTTGGTGGTGGTAGTGCCGGCGCAGAAGAAGTGTCCGTCGTCGAGGCAGCGGCGCGTGGTGCCGAGGCGGTAGACGCGGGCGCAGAGGTGGCATTGCCAGAGCCAGTGGAGGGGTTTTGGGGGAGGGGATGTGAGGATGAGGCCCACAGGGGTAGGGGCGAGAGTAGGGCGGGGAGGGAGGAG